>Ga0222718_10000973_pt1 | contig 28985 bp, 49 predicted proteins | sample C33_27DmetaG_FD_165045 | JGI IMG/M metagenome (GOLD analysis project Ga0222718, IMG submission 165045) | Estuarine water microbial communities from San Francisco Bay, California, United States - C33_27D | ecosystem: Environmental > Aquatic > Marine > Unclassified | place: USA: California...
GATGCCCGACCCGGAAAACAGGCCAAAATCAAACATTTGGAGGTGAAATGATGAGCATTCAACAACCCCTCAAAGACTGCGAGGTTCCGGCCCCCGGTGTGCGCACCGGATGGGCTCAGAAGAGCGGCCAATTCATCGCCGCCGATTCCCTCGCCGCTTTCGGCGCATGGCTTGAGAACAGTGCGGAACACACCAAGAAAGGCAACTCCGCCGCTCAATATTACGGCGCACACGGAAAGGTTGAGAAGGACATCCGGTGGACGGGACTTCCCTCAGAAATGAAGGGCAAGTCCCGCGTTCACTTGGCGCAAAATCTCGCAACGGTCAAGCCGACCTATGACGATGATGCAAAGAAGGCAACGGAGGACGCTCTGCCGGACGCAGTGCGCCAAGAAATCGTTTCCTCGTTCCTATGGACGCAAACCGCCGGTTCAATCAACCTTGACCGTTTGTTCAGCGGCCGCATGGACTACATGCGCCGCCGCCGACATGTCCCGAAAGAGCACCGCGTGGTTGCGATTGGCGTTCAAATCAACGCCCTCGCAGACATCAACGCCGCCACCCTGCGCATTCGTGGCGTGGTCGCCGCCATCGCCGCCGAGGTGCTTGAAAGCATGGGCATCAAGTGCGAGGTTTGGGCCATGACGCATAGCGAAGGGGTCTTCAACCGAAGCGGCGCAAAGGGCAAGGGAACGCTCGCCGTCCGGGTCAAAGCCGCCGATGAGCCAACGATTGAAGGGCAGATTTTCAACGGCCTTTCTTCGTGGTTCTTTCGTGATTTGGTGTTCGCCGCTCGTTCCGCTCAAGACCCGAAAGAAGTGCGCTCAGGCATGGGCTCAAGCCGCCCCATTCACGAAGGCATGAAGGACGAATTGACGGCTATGATGGGCGTGGATGATGTCGCTTTTCTGAATGTAGTCCCAAGGTCTAACAACCAACAAAACGCCATCAGGGAAGCCGTTGAACGCCTCGTTGAAGTCTTGACTGCGCAAGGGGCGTTCTGATTCGGAAAATCGACGACTGAGGAAACCACGAAACGACGCACTGCGCCACGAAACACAACGGAAACAGGAGGTGAAATGAGAGAGGGAACGGCTTGAACATCGGTGTGCGCCCCGTGCCGATGTAGCCCCCACGATGGCCCAACGGGGCGTTTTTTTCATGTCGAAAACGACGCACTGCGCCGCATTTGCCGGGGTTCAATCCCCACGGCGCAAACCCCCTAAACGCTACACTGCGCCCCGATTCGGGGCCGGTGGCTGATTTTCTGCGCCGCTCAGGCCGGGCCATGCCGACCGAGCCGAGCCGCCGAGCCGTGCGCCGTTTTCAGTGCGCCGTTCAGCGCAAAACCTGCCGAGCCGAACCGACCAGCAACCCCCTATTAAGCCGACTTTTTCCCATAGATTTTTTGCCCCTCGCAGGACGGCGACCCCCCAAAAATAGGCCCAAATCGGCCATTTTCCCCCTTATGTTTATATCATGTGTATGCCTCCCCATGAGCATGACCGACGAGAAAAAGGCCATTATGCACATCTGCCGAACAGGGCTGAAAACCCAATTCTATACGCTCTATGTTGAGCGCATTGAACCGAGCCGGTGGGGTGGCCGACTGCACACCTGCCGGTATCAGCAGAACCTCGCCTTTGACCTCAGTGATGCGATGGAGAACGCCGAGAAGTGGATTGAAGAGCGTGAAATGCGCAAGCACTACGCCGTCGAAATCCAGCACCACACCGAGCCCCGGCCCATCTATGCGACGATGAGCGCATTCGGCGCAGATTTCAAAATGAACAAGCGGCGAACCCATTGGTGGGCCAACGCCAATGAAGACTTTTGGGCGCAGTGGAAGAAGCAGAAGGCCGACATCAAGGCGGCGGGGTATTGGGTCAAGCGCATGGAAGGCACTTGGCTGGTCTTCAAGCGCATAGACGCAGGGGAAATGGACTTCGTGAACGATAAGCCACCGACCAAGCCGACAGGAATCCCGACCAAGCCCAAGCGTGCGCAACCTGCGCCCACGCCCACGCCTGCACCTGAGCCCGCCCCTGCGCAAGAGGCGCACTTCTGCGAATGGTGCGACGACGATGCGCTCAAGGCCGACCTGCGCCCAAGTCCCGCCCCTCATGCTGGTGCGCTCATCTGTGCGCTTTGCTTCGCTGACGCAGGGGGTGTTTGAATGACGACCTTCCTATGTCCTTCTTGTCGTGTGCGCACCGAATGGGACGCAGGTGTTGAAGTCCCGATGATGGGGGGCGGCGTTGGGGCTCACCTGCGCATGTGCGAGGAATGCGCCTCATGCGCATGGTGCGACGAACCGTTTCGACGCTCTCACCCTGCGCATGACCGAGAGCACAACACGAAGAGCGGGCGCAACAGTGCCGCCTTCGTCTGCCTTCACTGCTATGCGCTTGATGTGCATAACATGACTGCGGTGGTTCAGAATGACCCTGACGGGACGATTCGCTTCTCTTACCGACCTGATTATGGGGGTGCGCAGTGATGGGCAACACCTGCCGAGCAACCGGATGCCGAGAGGATGCAGGCGGCGGCATTTATTGCCCCTATTGCTCATCAATAACCTACGACCGCACACCCGGCCCGCTCGTCGTGCATTGTGGATGGTGCGAGGAAGAGGTTTCAATCAAGCGCACAGTGCGCCCCCCGAAGAATTACCCTCAAGAGCGAGAGCGTGGCGTGCAGATTTGTCGTGATTGCTCAAGGATGGCGAAGGAGGGCGCAGAATGACGACCCAATGCACCACGCACACGGGCGACGACGACGACCGCAACTGCGCGCACTGTCAGCGTGCGAAGGGGTGGGACTGCGACACCTGCGGAGAGCGCAAATTGAAGCGACACACGAAGCACGAATGCGCAACGCATCCTCACCTCGGCCTCAAGGTGTGCCTTTCGTGCTCTATTTTCTATCGGGCTGAATCCCGTGCGGAGAAGGGATTCTGCACATATCCCGAATGCTCAGGGAAAAAGCCGGTTCAGTCCGTCATGTCGTGGCGTATGCGCAGAGGCAACCTGAACAGTGAATTGCTTCCGTTCTGCTCGGAACATATTGATTGGGCTAACGAACAACGGCGCAAGGAGTTGGCCGTTTGACGCTCACTTGCGAATTGGTTCCGTCCTCGACATGGGGCGAGAATGTGCGCAGTCTGCTGACCCGCTCGCAGTGGGACAAGGTGCGCCGGTTCGTCTATGCTCAGGCTGGCGGTGTGTGCGAGGTCTGCGGCGATGTCGGCACGAACCAAGGGCGCAAGCATGACCTTGAGGCGCATGAAGTGTGGATTTTTTGTGATGCTACGCACACGCAGACGCTTGAGCGCATGGTCGGCCTTTGCCCCGAATGTCATAGGGTCAAGCACACGGGGCGAGCCTTCGCCACAGGTGCGCACATGCGAGTCATTCGCCACCTCGGACGGGTGAACGGCTGGACACCCGAACAGGTTCATGCGCACATATCGCACGCCTTCGACGAGCACACGGCGCGCAGTGCGCACCCGTGGGTTGTGCGCTATGACGGGCTCGCCGCTTACACCGGGCCGGGCCTGCCCTTGAGCCCCGAAGAAGTCCCTTTCCCACCGAGAACCGGCGATGTGTTTATATCATCTGACGGGGTGGGCTTGACAAGGAGTGAAAAAAAATGAGCACCGAAAACGAATATGAGAAGCACGACGACGAAGTGATGGGGATGGCTTACGCCGCCATTAAGGGGGCAGGTCTGGCCTTCCCCGGAATGCCCCAAGTGAGAAACGACCTTCTGCGCCTGATGGACTGCCTGCGCCTTGATTACCGGGCCGGAAACATGGACGAAGGTGCGATTCAATACGGCTCTTCATGGGTTGAAGTGCGCCCCCACTACCTCAACGCTCTTCGATGGGCCGACCTGTGCGCATGGCGATTCAACGGCGGCGCAGAAGGTGTATGCACGGACACCCGTGCGCCCCTCGGCTACGCAGACACCTCGCAAATCATGGACATGATGCACGACACCATGCACATCATTTATGCCGACCTTGCGCACCACGGCCTCGCCTTCATCATCAAGCAGGAGGAAAAGGAATGAGCACACCGCAGAAATGGATTGACGCTAACCCGTGCTCTCTGTGCGGGAAGCCGCTCAACGCCCCCCACGGGCGCAAGCGTGAGAACGCCGCCTATGTGCGCCTTGAACCACGGAGTTCAGGCGGCGACAAAGCGGCGCACGACTTCATGCGCAACCGCCGTGAAGTCTTCGTTGGAGTCTGTTGTCTTGGGAGGTTCGCTGAATGACGCAGTGGTTCCGCAACGACGCAGGCGAATGGGAAGCCGAGGGCGACCGAACCGACCCCTTCGGCAACGCCGCAGGGTGGGACGACGGCACGGGCGCAGTGCGCTTGGGCGATGGCGTTTATGCGCCGACGCTCGACTATGAAACGATTCGACTGCCCGACGAATTGGGAGGTGCGTGGTGCATCGTCCTGTCTTCACGCACTATGCGCCTGCCTGATGGGCGCATTGGGCGGTATCATGTTCTTCAACACCCTGAGATTGATTGCATCAGTTTGCTCAACGGCGACGGTGCGCTTTGGGTGCGCAAACCAAGCACGCAGGAGGATGAGCAAGAATGAGCACAGAACCGTTGATGTGGGCCGTTGAATGGACTGAGCACTATGCGCACGGCACAGGAAGCAGAAAGCGCAACTATACCTTCGTCCACAAAGGCACTGCGCAACATTTCATCAACAACGAGCACATCGGATTTTCCGAAGTGCGCTCATCGCTCTCGGACGAGGATGTGGCTACGCTCACGCTCAAGCGTGCGCCCTTCGCAGACCGCTTGGAGGCTTGGCTCAAGGCTCTGCGCAAAAACGGCATTCGTTCACGGAAGAATGTCAGTCAAGCGGCGATGTCGAAAATGAACCCGGATGCGCCAACCGTATTTCATACGGGGTATCAGGGCTATGCCTATGAGGCATGGGGCGATGAAGTCTATCTCAAGTCCTCCGGCGAAATTGCTCACATTCTCCACTTCAACCACAACAACCTGAACACTTTACAATATGAGGCTCTGCGCACTTTGCTTGAAGCATACGGCCTCCCGTATGGGTGGGACGGAACGATGAGCACCAATATCCAAATCATCACCCCGGACGGCGAAATCGTCTATCATGTCTGCGACTTCTGCGAGGAAGTGGCGCAAGGCGCATATAGCGTGGATGTGGACGGTTTGCGCATGTGCAATCAATGCGTGGAGGCGAACGAATGAGCGCAGTCCTCGAAACCGTTCAAGCGTGCGCAAGCCTTTGGCTCATGCGTGCGACACCTGAGCGCACAGACGGCGAGGCATGGGAATCCCTGCGCAAGTGGACGCAGGCCGCACATCAAAGCGGCGAGGGGGATGCGGCGATTCTTGAAGCCCTGCGAAACGGGCTGATTCAGGGCCGAACCAACCGAATGCTTATATCATCCGACTCGCTCGGCACGGATAGGAGAGAGAAAAAATGAACATCCCCGAAGGCTATGAACCCCTGCGATTGAACACCATGAGCGGCGATACCGTCGCCCATTTGATTTGTCGCCGCCCCGATGGCGGCGTTAGCGATGTGCGCATGACGCTCAAGACTCCCGCCCTGTCCGGCATCTGCCCGGCCTGTGGTCGGGACATGGTGCGCACTTCCCGCCCCGGTCTGAGCACCTGCAAGACCGGACACCTTCTCATCAAAATGACAACGCCCGAAACGACGGCGGCGCACTTTTCCCGAACCGTGAGCACCGTTCCCCTGTTCGACGGCCCACGCACGACCCCGCCTAAGCGCATCACTGAGCGCAAGGCCACGCACACATTCCCCGCACTGCGCACGCATAAGCGCACGACCACGGACGACGCTGACATCCGTGCCGCAGTGGAGGAAGCCATGAAGGAGATGAAACAATGAAACAGACCGTTTGGATGCAATTACCCGCAGACAGTGCGACCCCCACGGTGCGCACAACGAAACCGACCCTTGCCGAGATGCAAGCCGCCGTTGGTGGATTGATTGAATATGCGCCCGTTCAGGGCGTGCGCACGATGCCCTTCCCGCTCAACGGGCAGGTTTTCAACGGCACGGTGCGCGATGTTATCGTTCACGAAGAGGGCTTGCTCTGCGCAGAACCCTCGCTCAATGTGCTCGGAACGCTTGCGTGCTTCGGGACGGTGGACATTGACACGGGGCGCATTCTCGTCGGTGATGTTATCGTTGTGCTCGACTACGACGACGACGACGAACCGTTCACCTCTGCGCAGGTTGAGGCATGGCGCAAGACGCAGATGCCCCCACGCCCTAAGCCCGAACCCGTTGTGCGCAAGATGCCCGGCTTCGTCCCGATTTCCGAGCCGAAAATGCTCTTCCCCGATTTCAGCGCAGACGGCGACGACGCAGATGAGCACACCTTCGCGGAGTTTCACGGGCATAGCGTCGAAAACATTAACGAAGCATGTCAGTTTTATCATGCGCTGATTTTCAACCGTGCCGTCGTGCTTGACCCGACGAAGGGCTTCCTCACGCCGCAGGGATTCAGCGCATACGCAGACATGACGCACACCGATGCGCAAGAATTGCACCGACTCAATGATGAGGCCGTTATGCACATGGAGGTGCAGGGGCTTGACGCATGGACGGCTTGCGCAAACATGCTCATGGCTACGCAGTTATCACTTCACCTTCAAGCGCAGGTCAAGACCGGACGACTTTCTCAAGAGCACTTCCCGCATCACGCCGCCGCCGCTATCAATGAAATGCTTGACGGTGGGCCGCTTGCGATTCAACCTCTGCCGTCGAACCCCGACGACTACGCAAGCGCAAGAGCGCACTTCGCCATTGACCGAATCACCGAATGGTGCGCAGTGCGTGAAGAGCACGGCATCGGCCCGGAGGGTAAGTTTGTCGCCGGTTTGGTGAACGCCGTTCTTCTGCCTCCCGGCTGGTCTGAATGGATGGACGACATCGCCGCCCTTCTCGGAGGAAGCACGGGCCACTTCAAAACCGACAACGCCGAAGCAGACTTTCAGGGTGTCGTTGATGATTTAGAGCGTTCCGCAGGTCGCCACGACGACCCCGACGCAGACGACAACGACGACGACCCGTTCAGGGGGGTGGTCGCTTGAGCGCACCCACCGACGAGCAATCTTTCAGAACGATGGTTCGACTGCTCGCCCACCTCGGCCAAGCGCAGAAAATCGTCGCTCGGCGTGCAAATCAAAACGAGGACATGCGCCTCCTTGAACGCCGACTGCTCATCATGGAAGACGAGATGCGGCTTCAGATTCACAATTTGAGCGAAGAGGCAGGTGGCCCACAATGAGCACCGTTCCCGACTGCATCCTCTGCGACCTGCCGGTTCACCCGCACCGCCACCCCGAAACGGGGAAGGTGGTGTGGACGCAGGGCCACAACGCACGCCCCCTTGAAGGGCGTGTGTGCGATGCCTGTCATGGAATCGTTATCGCCGTGCGCTTCGGCTTCCCCCTTGTCGGCTATGACATCAACAACCTACGCATTCTCGGCAAGGCCGGGCGTGCCGCCTTCGACACGGAGGCGAGCGAATGAGCGGCGCAGGGCTTCGGGAAGGATGGAGGGTGTTTCGTTCATCCTATCAGGAATGCGCACACTGCGGCAAGAAAAAGCACTGTCCGACCCTCTTCCTTGAGCGCATGGGGCTTCCCGCCTGCTTGGACTGCGCATGTGATGCGATGCAAGGGAAGTGGGTCTGATGCAGTGGGGCGCACGCAAGACACGCAAGCGCACGCGTTGCCCCCTGTGCAAAAAATGCGCAAAGCGGGTTGATGCTTCCTTCGGACGCTCGCCGTTCTCGCGCTACGATTCACCGCGCCATTATCGGTGCAAAAACGACGAATGCTCAATGCAGGCTTTCGGCGTGCGATGGGCTTAAGCGAGCGTGCTCGGTGGTGGGCGCATGGCGAACATTTTCATCCTCGACGAATGCCCGAAGAAGGCCGCACGGATGCACTGCGATAAGCATGTGCGCAGTCAGGTGAAGGAAGCCGTGCAGATTCTCATTCAGGCTCTCATCAACGGCGGCGCAGACATCAACAACGGGAAAGCCCCGACGAAGGCAGACGGAACGCCGCACCGTGGCTTTTATCCGAATCACCCGTGCGTCAAATGGGCGCAGGAATCGTTCAGCAATTGGTGCTGGCTTTTGAACCTCGCAAGAGAATTATGCAACGAATACCTGCGCAGATTCGGCAAGGAACACGCTTCAAAAAGGCAATTGGCGCAAATGGGCGGATGGGTCGCTTGGACTGAACATATTCCCGAAGTCCCACGCACGCCCTTCGCCCGTGCGCTCAATCAATCAAAGGGGCGCAACCTTGACCTGCTCGACGAGAGCATCAGCGCAGTGGACGCTTACCGTGAGTTTTACCGCCGGGAGAAGGCAGGCTTTGCGCAGTGGCCCGAAGGCAAAACGCCGGATTGGTGGGGCGAAGCAACGATGCCCGACCCCACGCCTGCGCAGAATCCCGACATTGAACGACTCGCTGAATTGCTGGTGTGGTGGTTGGAACGATGAGGATGTTCTGCCCGAAGTGCGCCGACCGTATGGATGTCGTGCGCATGAACACCGTGAGCAAACCCCGCAGTCCCGGCATACGGGCGCACTGCCCGAAGTGCTGGTTTCGCTACACTTGGAGGCCATAAGCCTTATACGAATCCACACCTTCGTCGCTTTATGGGGAAGAAAACCATCACCGTTGATTTGTATTGCGGCATAGGTGGAAGCACGCAAGGAATGCTCAACGCAGGCGCAGAAGTCGTTCTGAGCGTGGACTGTTGGGATGTTGCCGAGCGAGTCCATAAGCACAATTTCCCCGATGTCCCGTTCATCAACCGCAGGCTCGGTGAAGACTGCGCAGGGGACATGCGCATCGTCGTCGAACACATCACCAAAGCGATACACAGGCACGGAGGCCGTGAGCATGTGCATATCCACATTCACGCATCGCCGCCCTGTCAAGCCCTGAGCAACCTCGGAAAGAAGAATTACACCGATGGAGTCGGTGCGATGGAAGCGTTTCTGCGCATGATTGACGGGCTCAAGGCCAAGAGCCTCTGCGACTCTTGGACTTTGGAAAATGTTCTGCCTGCACGCAAATATCTGCCCGGTGTTCCCTATCAAATCCTTGACGCAAGCGACTTTGGCGCACACACGAAGCGACGGCGATATTTTGCAGGCGAGGGGTGGACGGCGCACAAAACCGGCGGTGCTCTCCCGTGGGACGAGGTGATGAACGACCCGACGATTCCCGAAGGGGCAGTGCTCAACGCCTGCGCACACGGCACGACCATCAGCGAGCGCAGTCAATTCGCAGACACGCCGCAAGGGCAGGTCATGCGCACGCTCACCCGAATGCTCTCAAACATTCGTGTGCTCAACGAGGACGGGACGGCGTTCATCAAGGTGCGTTCTATGACTATCCCTGAGAAACTGCGCTTTCAAGGCTTCCCGCCGTCGTTTTCGATTCCCGAAGGCATCACCAAGACCGACGCGAGCAGTGGTTCGGGAAATGTTGTCTGCCCCCCCGTGATGGAGGCCGTCATTAGGGGCGTTCACTGCACTGCATGGCTTTGAAAGTCTTCTTATACCGGCAACCCCTCTTAGGGTCATGGCGAAGCCAATACCGACCGAAAAGCAATACAGAGAGAACCCGTTCTGCGGGTATTGTGATGAACCCCTGCCGCCGAGAGAGAACGGAATGTCGCAGTGGTCGCATGAAAAATACGCAGGCAAGACCGTTTGGCTTTGCGTCGAATGTCATTATCTTGAGCGGGTTGAAACGAACCCCGGTTATGCGCAGGAGAGAATCAAAGACCTTAACAACGAAGGCAAATGCTTGGTGTGTTATGTGTCCTTGACTGCGCACAACACGCATGAGCATATCGCCTCATGCTTGAGCATTCAAAGGATGCGGTGGGCGCGCACATGGATTGATTCGCTCAGGGAAAAGATTGCGAAGGGCGCATCCGGGTGGACTACGGAAGAGGAAATCGTGAAATATCGGCGCATCATCGAAGAGGCCGACCCACGGTTCAAGTGAAGCCTCCGAAGGTATTATATCCTCCGACCCCGTGGGCGTATCATGGCGAAGAGAACCTATACATGGATGCCGACGAAGGAAGGCGGAAGCAAAGCAACAACCGAGACACGCAACGATGGGTTGCAGGGGTGGCTTGTCCAACCCCTCATAATTGCCGGGACGACCTATTTTCAATTACAACACTGCGCAGTGAAACCCGACCATAATTCGTCCACCGAGGCATGGACGCTAATGACGCGTGCGCTCGGCATCAAGTCGAGCACAAAGCGCACGGCTGAACCTCTGAACCCACGAATCGGTCAAGGTTGCTCTTTTTCGCTCACGGATGTTATGAACGCCGCTCAGTGGTTTTCAATGAACGAATTGATTTTTGAAACCGCCGAGGATGCGCAGACCTTCGCAGAAGAAACTCGCGAGTTTTCCTTGACGACTGTGTGTATTTGAGCACATCGTTTAAACGGCAACGGTGCGCACACACGCACCATGCACCCGCAAGCGTTGCGCCACTGCGCCGAATGGGTTATCGTTCCGACTGAGCAAATCGTCGTCGAGCGGTTCTTCGGCTGGCGCAGGGCAGGCAAACGCCGCCTCTTTCAACCGTGCGCAGTGCTCAGGGCCGGTGCGCATCAAATCCTCGTTGATGGGTTGGATGCCGTTTGGGAATTGATTGACGCAATCCTGCCGGACATGCCCCGGCGCATAGTGAACGAAGGGATGAAGGGCGGCTTCGTGCTCGAAGGCGAGCAACCGTTTGCGCAAGACCTTCAAGCCTTCCTGCGTGAAAGCGCGACCCCTTTCCTCATTTTCTCTTGCGACTTCGTGCGCATCCGTGAGCCGAATAGCACGGCGATTTTCGCCGGTCTGAAAATGCGCTCTCTCGTCGCCTCCACCGCGCCCGTTCTGCGCACCGCCACCCCTGCCTCATGGGGCTCGGTTTGGGCCGTCAGACTGCCTTACAGGGGCCAAAAGCGGGAAGTCCTCGCGCCTGCGCTCATCGTGGGCGACTATCCCCGCATCGTCGTGGTGATGAACCTTGCCGATTCGGACGCGTTCACCTTTTCTGCGCCGTGCTTGGTTTCAAGCATCATCTGCGCCGACGACGGGGGGCTCGACATCCGACCCCACGCCACGCAAAAGCGCGAAGAACCTCAGAGAATTATTGCTGATGTTCAGCGCAGACTCCACGACATGCACGAAACCGACTTCGCGCCCGAACCGTTTCACGGAGATGAACGCACCCACGGGGGAATGACCTTCAAGGAACGGGACATGATAGAACGCCAGCGTGCGATTCAGGTGTTCGCAGACCTCGACACGCCCATTCTTTCAACGGGCCTGAAGGAATTGTGAAAGAAAAAAGCGGCGCACTGCGAGCAATTTCTGATTTTTCTTTTTTGTTTTGTATGATGTTTAGATTTTGAAGAGCCTCTTCTAAATCCAAATACCCTATGAAAGAAAAAACATTTCACGCTAAAGCGGCGCAGTGCTTTGTTTATTTTTTTCTCAATTGTTTCAGGGCGACGGAAAGAATAGGTTGATATGGACATACCGCATACGACTTAACATGGCGATGGACTGTGCGACGGTGAACGAAACCGACTTTTACATGGACAAAGAATCGCTTGAGGACATCACGCACCTTCTTTTGGTGAACGGTGAAGGGGCATCAACGCTTCCCTCTATCCTCATCGCAAGCGCAGTGCAAGGCACTGAACCGATTGGCTACATCACATCAAAGCACGCATTCGTGCAACCGCACCGCATCCTTGACGAAGTGCATACAATGTGGCCCGTCTTTCGGGTCGGGACGACGGCCTTCGTGTGCATCAATTCTGCACCCGTGATTTCACATGCGCACGGCGCACAAAGAAACGAATGGCTCTTCAATTATCCTCCGTGCCGGGACATCGCAGACCACTTCTCATGGGTTGAGCACTTCGCAGTGCTCACCACATTTGCGCTGAACCGACTGTTCGACAAACCCTATCCTGACTTCAAGAGCACACGCGTTGATGTCGAGGACTTGGGAACAGATGTCGCACCCGAATCGTTGCAGGGCATTTGGGGCTGGTTGCCTGCGCACCTATACGGGATGATGAGCGACGGGGTGGCGAGCATTTTCATCATGCCGTCCGAGTCCGTCAAGACCACGCAGGTTTTGAGCATGTGTCCCGCCGACTTCAAGGGCATGTGTGAATTGCTTCGTTTGAATGGCTTCACTATCCCCGGAGGAACGGAGAAGGCGGCGCAGGATTCTTATATCGGGATAACCTCGGAGGCTTTAGAGAGGGTGCAGGAATTGATGGGCTCAAACGCAACGAAGGAAGAGAATCACAACGGAGGAATGTTTCAATGACCGACATTTTCAAGCGGTTGCAGGACTTCTGCGACAAAAATCATTTGGTTGATGTCGAGGACAAAGTGCCGATTTTCCTTTGTAGCATCGGCGCACACCTGTTTAACACCGTGAACAAATGCTCAATGTGCGACTTTGACCCCTTGACTTCCCCCGAAGGTTCGTTTGTGATTGAGGAATGTCCGTTGCGACACGACTCACGACCGATTTACACGCCAGCATCCCGTCTTGCAGACACACGCATCAACATCCTAATGCGTGGTGCGAAGGGTTCGGGGAAGAATGTGCTCATTGACCTGTTCTGCGCAGAGAACACCGGCATCCTATGGAATCGTGAAGCGTGGGAAGGTGTCGGTTTTCGCACGATGATTGGTGCAAATAGCATCACCGAAGCCGGTATGTTCGGCTCAGTCAATGAAGAAGGTGAAGTGATGGGTCGCCCACTTGCACGGGATTTGTGTGGTGGCTTCCTATGCTTTGAAGAGTTTTCGGCCATGTCCGACGCAGGCAAGAAAGACCATAGCATTGACATGAAGAATCAAATGCTCACTTCGCTCGACAGTGGCCGGGTGAACAAAGCCATGCGCAGTGGGTGGGTGCGCTATAACACACGCCTGACGATGTGGGCGGGAACGCAACCCGCTCGCTTTGAATTGGAGTCCGGTCTTGACCGTCGCTTCTTCATCATTGACATTGAAATGTCGCCGGAGAAGGAATTGCTTTACAAACAGGCGCAGAATGCGCAGGCGAGCCTCAGTCCCGAAGAACGGGTTGAATTGGCCGAGGAAGCCATCGCTTTGCGCCAATGGTTCATTGACCGGCAGAAGAAGGTGATGGATAAGCGACCTTTGGGTGTCGTCTTTGGCGAGGACTTTGAGCAGTGGACGCTTCAAGAGTCTGTGCGCTCGTTTGAGAGCGACCTGTTCCGAAGGCTCGCCATCGGTTATGCGATGATGAAGGGCGAATGGATGGGCGAATTGCTCGTCGTCGAATTGGACGACAGACTGCGCACCATCCTTGAATCGTCGCTGAAAATGCGCAGAAATGTCATGGATGAGGACATCCGTTTGATTCGCACGACCTTTTGGGAACAGGACATCCCCCGTTCCTCGCTGGTTAAGGACATCGCACGCTTGGTCTGCAACAACGACTATCAATCAGCGAAGCGATGGATGGAGGAATACCTGCTCGGTCAGCCGTGGTTCTCCGAATACATCCCGAAGAAGGATGGGCGGGGGCGCAAAGGCGTTATGTGCCGCTTTGGGTTTGATGAGGTTTGACGATGGGTGTGAAGAACGGCATTCGCTTCCGTGATGCGTGCGCACGCTATTTGCGCAAGCACGAAGAGGCCAACATCGAGGATATGTGTATGAACCTTGAGAAGTCCGATGGCGACCGATTCACACAAATCCCCGACATGAAAGCGGCGCACCACTTGCTCAACCGTGATGTGCGCTTTGAGAAAGTTTCAATGAATGCCTTGGCTGGCTCACGGACAAGCGTTTATCGTTTGCGCAAAAAACGACGAGGTGATGAATGATGCCTAATGGGAAAAGAAGAAACAGATACCGACGATGGCTTGACAAATGCTACGACTATTTGCACGATACGGGCGATGTGCGCACTGCGCAGTGGCTCTTGGAGAACATCGGCTACAAGGCAAACGGTGAACGGATGAAAAACTCAATCCCTCCGAATGTCGGCAGTGCGGCGCAAAAATTATCCCGTGATGGACGCTTTCATTGTTTCAAGAACGAAGGCATCGCATACGGTCGCACCGGCCACCCATACAGTGCGCACGCATGGGGGGTGATGTATTGAAGAGCAAGTGGCTGATTGAGCAACGACTCGGACAGGAGGACGACCCAAACACCGTTGAGGTTTTGCGTTGGGTTCTTGAATCACCCGAATGTCCCATGTGCAACCACCGAGGGCGCAGGGACTTGGAGGTGCAGATTTTCAACGGCAACATTTCACCCGCATACCTTGAGGCAAAGCACAATTGGGAAGCAGGAATCGTTGAAGAGCACATGAGCGGCCACATGGACTATGACCCCGAAGAGGCGCAAGCCGTCGAGCACGCACGAAGCGAGGCTATCACGACGCTTGACATGGCGCAGGATGTGTTCGCACGCATTCAGAAGTGGCTTGACGAATGGGAACGGGAGAAGGACATCACCGGGATTGACGCAGAATGGCTCGGCACGGCGACCCGACTCGTTGCGCAGGCGAACACCAACATCAAGTTGATAGGCACGCTCAAGAAGGAGATTGGCGTTGATTCGCAGATTCTCCTTGCTCAACAGAATGTGAATCAGGTGATGGGTATTCTCGTTGATGTCCTGCGCAACGAACCACGGCTTCTCGGTCAGGTTGAAATGCGCCTTTCTGCGCTCAAAGCACCAACGACAGTCATTGAGGCTGATTGGGAGGACATAACATGAGCGCAGGCGAACCTATCAAGTGGCGTGCGCACTTCAACCAATTGATTGCTCGCCCCATCCCCGAAACCGAGTTTCCTGAAATCGCTCGGCGCATGTTCGACGATGGCTTGATTGCCGTTCTTGAGTCCGAGGGTTTGCGCTGGTTCAGTGGTCGCTATCGGGTTTCGGCAGTGGTTGTCCGTGAAATGTGGGGGCTCTCCGAGCACCAATTCAAACGCTTTCATCGGTGGGTTTATATGAACGATGTGTTCATGTCAATGTGCAAGGAGGAAGAAGGCGATGGATATGTCTAAACCGGTTAAATGGAGGGTTCACGCTCAAATGACGAGCGTTGTTTTCTGCGATGAGGACGGCACGGCTAATTTTGTCGAGCACTTGATGGAGGGCAACACACTGCGCTTCAAATTGACTGATGAAGAAGTCGGCAGTGGCTACATCCGGGCCATGACCGATAAGGACGAGCCCATCATTCTTTACATTGGCGATTGGACGAGGTGTGGTGGCCTATGAGCGCGGCTTTCAAGTCTGCCCTGAGCGGGGTCATTACCTCCCTCAAATACGCAAACCGACTTTCTATGCTCGACTTCGTGGACTTATTCTTCCCCGATTCGTTGGAGGACTATTGGATGCCTAAGTGGGAGTTGTTTCGCGATAACCCCTTGCACTTCTATTGGTCGCTTGACAATGAGCGACTGATGCGCCTTGCCGACTACATGATTCAGCAGGAGTTGGGACAGTGATGCGTCAAGTCGTTGTGCGCATGATGCACCTTCAAAGCGGGAAGGTTGAGCAATTTCAAATCGCCCGTGATGGTGCGATTGCGTGGATTCGGGGCTTCCTGAATCAAAACATCGCAGGTCAAAGCACATACGCAGTCATTGGATTGGAGGAATTGGATTGAGCAAAGCATACCGCAAGCACGCCGTCGAGGATGCCGTGAGGGCATTTCAAGAGCACGAATGGTTCTGCGCAGACTCAATTCTGCCGAGGGCAACCGAATGCCTCCCCCAACGCTCAATGAGCATCAATGTTTTTGCCGTTGCGAAGGCTCTCCGTGTGCTTGAGTCCCGTGGTGTGCTTCACGCACGCAAGAAGAACGGTGTCAAGGAATACAGTCGGGTTGAGGGTGAATGGGATGGGCGTGCTCATTTTCACGCATGATGCGCAAAAATACCGAGTCGGTGATTTTGTCGAAGGCTCGGAGGTTCTTTGCGCACCCAATGTTGAAGGCTTGACTGTCATTGTTCATAAGAAGAAGCCGAGCGCAAAGGAATGCCTCGCTTGGTTGCCTCATATCGCATACCGCATGGTTTGGGTTTGTGAGCAACCGCCAAAAATGAAGAAGAACGACGCAGTGATTGTTGATGGCGTGTTCAAGAAGGGCGACCACACACGGGCAATCGAAACGACGATGCGTGTGCGCAACCGCAAGGTCGCCTTTGAGCACTGCGCAACCGTTCCCGTTCCCCTGATGCTGGCGTTCCTCCGTGCGAACAACAACGATATTCGCCTTTGGCGCAGACTTGCGCAGGCGTTCACCCATACCCCCGAAGTCTTTCAGCAGGCGATGATTGCCTATGCTCATAACCCCGTGCGTCGTATGGCTTGGCCGAAGAAGAAGGATAAGGGCGACGATTCGGATTTGCCCTTCGGAATCCGTCAGTCCGATGTATATTGGGAACAGATTGTGCGTAGCGATGTCGCCGTAGCAAACGATGTGCGCAAAGCGTCGAAGGAGTCGTTGCCGCAGGGGATGAAGAAGCGTGAGCAGAAAGAGGATGGTTGGTTATGACATGGCTTTACATCATCCTCGCTGAGATTGCTTTCATCGTGCTCTTCACTTTCCTCCGTGTTCTGTTTATGCCGTTCACCGTTAAGAATGCGCAAAGCAGACCTGTGCGCAGTGAAATGCCTCCGCAAATGTGGGCGGCGATGGGCGATGATTGAAATACCTTCTGTGCGCAGACTATCATGTGGCTCGCAACAACGGACGGCTTCGCCGGACGATTGCCGATATTCTCTTCAACGAAGGCAAAATGACGCGTGCGGCGATGGCCGAGCGTCTGTATGAAATGGGAATGTTCCGTGAAGTCCCTTCCGAGTCAAGTCTTGCGGCTCTCATCAGCAAGAATGCGCAGATTGTTTCGTGCGGCCATGAGAAGGTTGAGTTATCCAACGGAAGCATCGTCAGAAACATGGTTTTCGACATTGACCGGGATTTGATTCGGGAAGAGTCCGATTTGATTCACACCCGTCCCTTCTCAAGCATGACGAACCGGGAGAAGGAGAAGGCCGTGCGGTGCGACGGATGCAAGCAAATGCGGCTGATGGAAGAAGGTTGGGTTAAATGCCTCCCGTGTTTTCGCCGTGGGGTTTAAGAGGATAACAGGCTTAGTCCGAAGCATGGGAAAGAAACCGATGCTTCATAAGTCTGCTATCGCTTATGATTTCAGCAACCCGACTTATGCGTGTGGCGAGCCAACGGAAAGCCACCCGAACATGACGGATGCGCAGGCTATGGCCCTGCCCGTATGTCCGAAGTGCTTCCCTTCCGGTTTCTCGGTGGTCGCCACTGTCGGCATCACCAAGAAGCAAGTCGAGAAGGGGGTGCTCTTCTGATTCGCAGAATCGGTATCATCCTCGCAAAAATCGGTTTGCGCATTCGTGGACTCTCGTTGTGTCCGTTGTGTGAGCAGAACATTATCGTCGTGCGTGGAGAGCGTGCCTGTTCTCGATGCACCCACGAAGCCATGTGGGGTGATGTTTGATGCGTCCCGTTGTTTGCTCTTTGTGTGATGCTTATGTGGCTCATTCGCCCCATGACTTGAGCAGAATTGTTCTTTATTGCTTTAATTGCTCATACGGAAAAGGGGTGAAACAATGAGCATGTTGGGTCGTGCCTTTTGGGCTATGCTCGGATTCGTGCGAGAAGCGGATTTTGTCAAGGAGGAAGAAGAATGATTGACACAGACAAATACGAAGGACACACACCTGCCGACCAATGGACTATTTACAAGATGGGTGCAGACAAACCATACCATGCGGTGAGGTTTGGACAAAGAGGGCTTGACCTTGAGTTGGAGTTTGGTGCAGACGCACGACTCATAGCAGACGCACCTCTTCTCCTTGCGGAAGTCAAGCGGTTGCGTAAGATGGTTGAAGATTACAAAGCGATAATGGAGAGGATTGAATAATGGTTGATGAATGTTTGATGTGCGATAAGGGTCTTGACTGCGAGAGCCCGGAGGACTTGGATTTGTGTTGCTCGGACTGCCGTGAAATGGTTCTCTTCGACTTGGCTGAAATGCGCAGAATGCGACGGGAGAGGGATTGAATGCAATTCAAGAAAACCGATGCTATGCGCACTTCGGAGTCGCCGTCGTGCCTTAACGGAAGCAAGTGCTTCTGTCATTGTCATACCTATGGCGCACTTGGATGCACCGAATGCCTCAAGGGCATGAAGTGCGTTGATGTTCGTGTGGAGGGGTCGCAGTGATTATCGGCATCCTCGGACAAATGCGCTCAGGCAAGACGACGCTGGCCCGTGCAATCCTCGCTGAATACGATTCCCGATTCATTCAAGGCGCAAAAATCTATTCGTTTGCCGAGGCACTTCGTCAAGAATGCGCAGAACTCCTTTGGCCCAACCAAAACGCACAAACCGCACGGGGATGGTGGACAACGCTTGAGAGTCAATTCAAGTCGGAAGTGCGCCCACTTCTCCAAGCGGTCGGGCAGGCAAAGCGCAGGTTCAATGATGCGGATTATTGGGTGAACGCTCTCGCTCTCACGATTCCCGCCGATGAAGAACACTTGGCTATCATTGACGATGTGCGCCATGAGAACGAGGCTCGGTGGATTCTTGAGAACGGCGGCATCATCATTCGTTTGCACGCAGACCGTGAAACGCTCATCAAGCGTGGTGCAAGTGAAGAACGCCTTGCGCACTATTCGGAAACCGCCATGATTCAGCGCAGTCAAGTCGAGAAGGAATACGCACACCGATGCTTGGCTATGCGAACCACCGGCCTGAGCACTTCCGGCGTGTTCAAGGGTTTGCGCAGATTCATTGAAGAGTTGATTTGGGGTGAAGAATGATGGCCCGTGGAAAAATCGGAGAATGTCTTTCCTGTCGGAACCGTCGCAGGGTTGTAGCAACCGTTAGCGTGAACATCCTCGGCGCAGACTTCGGAAGCCGTTATTTGTGCCGAGCCTGTTCGATAAAGGTGTTCACATGGAAGGACTTTGATTCAGGGAGGGATTTGTATTGATTTGGTGGGAGAAGCACCGACCGACGACTCTTGGCGACTTCATCGGGCAAGAGCACATCATGGATGAAATGCGTGCCGTTTGCGCAGGTAAAGCCCCCATGCAACACTTCATTTTCTATTCAACGGAAGCAGGGACGGGCAAGACCACCCTTGCGCAGATTATCGCACGCTCTCTCGGACTCACGCTACACACATTCAATGCGTCGTCCAAGCGAACCCGTGGGATTGACTTCATCGAAGAAGACATCATTTTCCTCTCTCAAGCAGGCACGGGTGAAATCCTCATCCTTCTTGACGAAGCCGACCGACTCACCATTCAAGCGCAAGACGCATTGAAGGGTGTCATTGAGCAGTCCACCTGCTTCTTCATTCTCACCTGCAACGACCTGAGCAAAGTGTCGCCGTGGTTGCAGTCCCGTTGTCAAGTGCGCACATTCAATGCACATACCTCGCAAGACATGGTGGATAGACTCGCCACCGTTTCAAACGGGGAGGGTATCAACATCAGCAACGACCACATCCTTTCTATCGTGCGTGCGCATAAGGGCGACCTGCGCAACGCATTGGGCGCACTTCAATCCTATTCCTGCCTTGAGCCTGCGGAGGCCGAGCGTTTCATTATGCGCTTGACCGAAGGGTTTGATGCTCGACGGTTCTTGACCTTGACAACGAAGGAAAAGGCCGTTGCCGAAGCCGTGAAAATGACGGGTGCGCAGAACATGCGCCGAATCGTGCGGGAGGTGTTTGACTTCGCAGTGAACAGTGAAGCCAAGCCCCCGATGATTCAGCGTGTCGTCGAGGCATCCATCATCAGTGAACGAGATTTGGTGAATGGGGTGGACGAAAGCATTGTCCGTTGGGACTATGCTCGGATGCTCTCCGTTGGGTTTATATGAACAACAGACATAGGGCAGAATACAACCGAAGAAAACAGGTGATTAAACATGATTGACGAAAACATCATTGAACGCGTGGCTAAAAATGTGGGATGCGACAAGCAGGCTTTGCTTGCGAAGCATGGGGCAGTGTTGGCCGCAAACGAAGCCAATTTCAAGGCGATGGGCCTTGAGCAGAACGACATTGAAATGAAGGCTCTCCGCATGGCGGCGGCTGAATTGCGTGTTGTTGCACAACGACTTGCTCGCAGTGGTTGCGAGAACATCGAAGGTATGTTCATCAGCGTGCCTCGCACGAAGGACATCAGTGCTCGCCAATACGAGAACATGAAGAATACCCTCCGTGGCCTCGACGAAGAAGCACGCACGGCGATGGTTGCGCAGGGTGTCTGCGCACTGTTCCTGAACGACGATGTGAACGGCGGCTTCCGCTACATTCACAATTCCTCGCTTGAGAATAAGCGTGCGTTTGAAATCGTGTCCGATGAGAAGCACATGACCGACCTTCCGAAAGCGGCTATGGACTTGGAGGACGGCACGGGCCACTTCGTCCTGATTGCCGACAAATCTGCGCCAACATGGCCTTCCGGCGGCGCAAACTTCCGGTATGGTCGCTACAAGGCGCAGTCCGAACCGATGCGTGATTGCCTCTTCCTCGGTCGCACGACAGGCAACAAAAACCTGCGTGTGCTCAAAATCCGATTCTCCGGCGAGGATGCGCAAACGCAACATCCGACCTTCGTTCCCGGTCGCATTCCTGCAAAGGTCGGCAAGAACGATGTGAACGCATACGCCAAGAGCGGCGTTTCCGTGTTCACTGCCGACCCCTCGGTTGTCGAGATTTTCCCTGCGCCTCCGATGGACGGCAACGGTGGCGGTTTGCTCGCAGACTTGACCGATGTTGCTATGCTCACGGGCATGGGCGACCTTGAAACATGGCTCGGCGCACTTTCTGACAAAGAGAAGTGGGATGCGCAGTGCGCAGTGCCTCTTGAGGTTGCGCACATTGACCCCCGTGAAGGCGGCGGTTTCATCATCACCCTCGCAGACCTTGACATCACCTCCCCGATTCCCCCCCTCGACCTGTGGGTTTCCCGTGAAGAAGACGCAAAGGTGGACTTCGCCGTTGGTTCAATCGTGCTCGCCGTTGGTGGCGCATGGATTGACCGGACAACCGAATTGCCCCGCCTCGGCGTGAACGGCTGGTGGGTCATGGAGTCCGTCGAAGCGACCTCCGTTGAAGAGGTTGTCCTTGAAGAAGGCGCAGAAGAAGGCGGTTGGTGAACATGGCGAATGCTTGGGCAAACGCAAAGGCGAAGGCCTCCACTGCGCCGGACAGTGCGCAGATGGACAAACCACCGCAGAAGGACTTGCGAGAGCACTATGCGCAACTCTTTGAGCGCAAGCGTTCCCGCACGCAGTCTATCCGCATGGCTCTCGTCGGCAAGGAGAACACCGCCAAGACCGGCACTGCGATTTCAATTGCTCGGCAACACATCGGCGCAGAAAGGGACATCGTGATTTTCGATGTGGACAACTCAGCCGTTCAGACCGTCGCCGCCAATTATGCGCAGGATGAGAACATTCACATCATCCCGCTCTATGACGAATTGGACGACACCATTTTCAACGACGACAACTCAACCAACTACACTGCGCTGATTGACAAAATGAATTATTTCATCAGCCTCGTTGCTGAGAAGTGCCGTGATGGCGATGTTGGCGCAGTTATCATGGACGGTTGTTCAACCTTCCTCAAGTGGTGTGAGCACGCCATGACCGATGTTCTGATGAACCGAAGCAAGAATCCCGTGAATGTCGAGGACGGCGATAAGTTTAATCAGGCCGAATGGCGCATTCGCAACCAACTCTTCCGTGATGTGATGAACCGTGCGCACCAACTCCCCGTTGATGCCGTGTTCTCGACCTTTCACTTGAAGGATGTCAAGCAATTCGCAGACATCGGCAACGGACAGAAGGGCTTGATGAAGGTCGGAGAAGTCCCTGAATGGGAGAAAGGCACTATGCGCCTGTTCTCTCAGCAATTGTGGATGTCCCGCTACACCAAGAAGGGCGACCTCGCCGCAGGTGTGAAGGCCGACAAATCCCTTTCCGACAACGAATGGGTTATCCGGGCTTCCGTCGAAGAGATGAAAGGCTTCAACCAGCAACACCTCGGCACGACGCACGATGTTCTTCGTGTGAAGGACGGCGAAGTGAAATGGACGGGACTGCCCTTCTTGAAGTGGTGAAGGTCGTGTCGCTCGCCATTCTTTCGCACCTTGACCTCTCTCGCGCAGACGCTCTCCGTGTTGTCGAGCAGGTCGTTCTCGGCCTTGACGACGACGCAGGAGGGACGCTGATGAACCAACCCGTTCACATTCTCCTTGCCGTTATCGGTGATGAATTGCGCAACAACCATTCGGATTGAAGTGCGCAGGTGATGAAAAGTGAGCAAAAGAACCGTCGTGAAGCGTGTCGTGCTTTCGGGGAACCGAAGTGTGCGTGCGCACTTTGCGGTCGAATGCGCACAGGAAGGCCGTCTTTCATACCTTCTTTGCCGTGGGTTCCCGTCAATCGGCGCACACGAACAGATTCCTGAGCACGCCGTCGAGATGGTGTGCAAGCAGTGCGTGAAGTCCTTTGACAAAATGATGAAAACCCGTGGCGACAGGTTTATATTGACGACGATAGGTGGTGAAAAACATGATGAGAATAGAGAAGAGCAATTTGGTTTCTTTGTTGAAGAGAACGAAGCGTGAGGCAGTGGTCGGTGGAAAGAAAGTCCCGCAGGTCAATTCGGCGGTGATTTTTCACCCGCCCGGACAGAACCTCGTTCAAACGACGGCCATCGTGCGTGATGGTGTTTCAAGCATCGCTCGCTTCACTGCGCCCGTTGTCGAAGCCGACGCTGATGATGTGTATGTCGCAAACATTGACCTTTTGCTTGGCGCACTTTCTGCGCACAGTGGGGTTGTGAGCATCAAGAGCGAGAAGGGCAAATTGGTTCTCAAGTCCAAGTCCAAGAGCACGACGCTGGTGAGCGACCCGAAGGCGAAGGCATTCCCGCACACCAACAAAACCGTTCTTGAATGGGCCGAGGACTCGGCTGAACGCTACGCTAAGTCGTTGGGAATCATTCCTATGGATGAATACATGATGCAGGACGGCACACGAATCCCTGCTAAGAAGGCAACCGTTCCCACGAAGGAATTGCTTGACGCTATCCGCAGTGGTTCAATCAACGGCCAAATGGTCGAGAAGGTTCGGTTCATCAACAACCCCGATTTGACCCTTGAAGTGCGAGTCGGGGATGAAATGAAGGGTTCATCGAGCACGCTCATCACATCCACGCTTGATGGGTGGGTGGGCGAAACCACCATCGGAGGCGGCTTTGAGCATATCCTTGCGCACTGCGCAGACCCGGAATGCGACCTTCTGTTCTTCGACTTCACCAAATACGGCGCAGGTATCGCAGTGGTTCTGCGCACTTCCTCTGCCGTTGTCTTTCAAAGGGAGGCAACGAATGGTTGATTTGTCCGAGAAGCAACACGATTCTCGCTTTGTCCATAGCGCAAACGCAAGTGTGCGCAACCTCGACAAAGTGCAGATTTGTGATGTGCTCTCCCACATGGGGGAATCGCTCTCGGACAGGAAAATGAACCGGAAAATTGCCGTCGTCGCAGGTGTTATCTATGATTTTGAAGTCGGCCAATTTTTCTTTGCGCAGGAGTTATGCGACATCGTTAATCGCAAATATCTGCGCAATCATTCGGAAGTCAAACCAAACGGTGTGGCGAACATTCTCGGTCTTTGTGCGCGATGGGGTCTTGTCGAGAGGCAAGACTCGCCACGGCGCAGGGACGAAGAGGGCGTGAGAACCCCAAAAACACGATACAGGAGATTGAAATAAATGACGACATACCCATGCCCCATCTGCGCAGAAGAAGTGCTTCACGAAAACCCCATCCGTGAGGGAATCAAGGAATGCGGATTCTGCGGCGGTGAAATCAAAATCAGCATTGTTGTTGAACCAGCAGGCAAGCAACCGCACTACACAAACGAGCATTGGTTGCGCAAAGAATATCAGGTTGAATGCCGCACGATGGCTGAAATCGCCAAGCAGTGCGCCGTTTCCCCTATGACAATCAACCGTTGGCTCAACTTGCACGGCATCGAAACCCGAAGCAGGGGCCACCGTCAATCGTGAGGTTTATATCAACATAGGTGTGTGTTCTCTTCATGGGAAGCAGACCTTTGACAAAAATCTTTCACCCGCATCAGCGTGCATTGATGGTTGAATATGTCGAGGGGTGGCCTTTCGGCTTCAAGGAGGCCAGCGAGAAGGGCTATCCAAAGACGATGAACCGGGCGATGTATTGGTGCAAGTTTATGGATGTGGACTGTCATAATCACCTTGAGGCATACACCACGGCGACTAAAATCGCAAAATGCGTCTATTTGGTCGGCAACACTTGGGTTGATGAGGATTATAGGGGACAAGGCGTTCACGCCGACATCCTTCAATGGCGCAACGGTATGCTCAAGGACACCTTCGGCGCAACGCACATTTACACGCTTCTGAATCCGCAGGATGGCGTGAGTCTTGAGCAATTGGAGAAGACCGTGAGCAACCTCGGCTATCGCAAGGCGAGCCTTCGTGAATTGCGCAAGGACGGTGTGGGTATCGTGGACACTTTGCACATTTGGCGTTCAGGACTTCCTGTTTGGAGGCTTGACCTTTGATTGTCGAGCGAGGCCGGGGCAACGAGGTTATCGTGCGCTATCGGGACGCATCCGGTGTGCGCAAAGAGCAGAAGTTATCGGCGCAACCGTTCTGCTTCGTCGAGAAGAAGGACTTCCCGCACAAAATCACCCGTCCCTTCACTTCCGAGCCGGGGTATCGTGGTCTTTACGGCGAGGACTTGGTGAAGGCCCGATTCACCAACACGGAAGACATGCGTGAAGGTATCAAGGGTCTGCGCACATGGGAAGCCAACATCAACCACGCAAACCGAGTCCTTATTGAGAACGACTCCCAATTCCCGATGTATCAGCACCGGGTCTGCTATTTTGACATGGAATGGATGATTGAATCCGGTCAAATCACAATCATCGTCGTCCACGATTCCGAGGACGGCGAATATGTTTTCTTTACGCATTCCGACTATGAAGCGGGGTTTTATGACACGATTCCGTGCGCAAATCACCCGGAAGGGCTTGAATCCGTCAAATCGGGTGAGCGCAAGTTTAAGTGTTTCAACGATGAGAAGTCAATGCTTCTTGACTTTGCTCGACTTCTGCGCAAAAACGATTATGACATCATCACCGGATGGAATGTAGTCAATGCCGATATTCAGCAATTGTTCAAGCGATTCAAGGCCAACGACCTGCAAGCGAACCTGCTCTCGCCCATGAAGCGGGTGCGGTATGACTTCAAGGAATGGGGGCAACCCATCGTCGGCACGAATGTCATTGACTTGATGATTGCCTTCCCGAAGTTATGGACTCTCAAGAACGGGCAACTGCCTGCGAAGAGCCTCGGTGCGGTTTCTGCGCATTGTCTTGGCGACACGAAGGTTGAATTGCCCGATGGACACAACACCTATTTCACGGACTTCGGCACATACCTTGACTATGCTCGACAGGATGTGCGCCTTCTGCCTCGGCTTGATTCACTGGTTGGCGCACTGAGTTATTTCATCGCCGTGCAACACATCACCCAATGCGATTTGCGCACGACACCATACATCACGAAGGTTTTCCCGGTGCTTGCCTTGCGCGACCCGGACTTTGATTTGCGCATCCCGTCGAAACCTCAATTTGAGAAGGTGGACTATCAAGGCGCAGACATTCAGACCGCCGACCCCGGTGTTTATGACAACATCGCCATTATGGACATCAAAGCCATGTATCATTCAAATGTCAAATTGCACAACATCTGCTGGACGAACCTCGACGACGAAGGCGTGGACTGCGGGAACGGTGTGCGCTTTGCGCAAAGCAACGGTTTGCTCGGTCGCCAAATGGACAAAATGACGACACTGCGCAACGAATACAAACGCAAAATGAAGGAGGCTACGGGCGAAGAAGAGCGCAAAATGTATGACGCTCTGCAATACGCCACGAAGTCCCTCGTCGCCTCCATGTATGGTGTTGCTGGCGATAGCAAGTGTGGCTTCTATCACCCCGACATCGCCGCCTCAATCACGCACACTTCCCGACAGACGCTCTTCCGCTTGCGGGACGAATGCGAGGCTTTGGGGATGCCTGCGATTTACGGACACACGGACTCGGTGTTCGTGCAGTGCGAAAGTCCTTTCAGGGGTGTTCGGGCTTTGCGCACAATCAACGAAAGAATGCACCCAATCGAAACCGAGTTTGAGAAGTGGTGTGATTCCTTCCTTCTCATGGCGAAAAACCGATACGCAGGCATGGTTGCGTGGACGGACGGCGAGCACCACAATCCGAACATCTATGTGAAGGGCATTGAAATGAAGCAATCCCGACTCCCGAAGGCGATGAAGGAAGCCATGAGCACCGTCATTGGCGGCATTTTGCGCAGAGAGCAAAGTGAGCACATTATCGCTGGCTTGGAGGAATTGGTGCGCAGAACGGTTGCGCAGGAGATTCCCGTTGCCGACCTGTGCATCAAGGCCAAATTGAGCAAGGACTTGAGCGAATACCGAACCCTCGGAGAAGCCCGTGCTGGTGCGCATTGGGCTAACACGCACTTAGGGAAGGGGTATCGCAAGGACGACTATTTTTTGACGACGCTGAACGATAAGGGCGACTACATCGCCTTCGACGACCCATCCGAGATTGAAGGGATTGCGCAGGTTGGACACCGACACCTCGCTGAACGGTTCATCGTTGAGAAGGTGCGACCGTATTTTGAAGTCATGGGTTGGGACATCATGCGCATTGAGAATGCGTTGAACGGCCTGTCCGACATGGGTTGGCTTTGACGGTGGGTTTATAAGAACATAAAGAGAGGGTGAATCATGGTGCGAGAAAGCCGTAAATTGACGATGCGAGAAGTGCAGAAAGAATTGGACGGTATGAAGGCCGACTTTGAGCAATCAATGCGCCTTTTGAATGTCCTCTTCGCTGAAATGGATAAGTGCAACATGGTTCTCATCCGTATGCTTGACAAACAGGGCTTGCTTCACCATGAGCGATGTCCACACTGCGACTTCGCCATCAACACCCCCCTGCTCGACGACATCCCCGTTGCCGAGGATTGTCCGGCCTGTCAGAAGCCTCTCAAAGAAACGACGCAGACGACGATTGGTGAAGAGGAATGAGCGAGAAGAGCCCCACTGAAATGACGGTCAAGGAATTGGCGAAAGCCGCCACCTATGACCCCACGGACGGCGCACTGCTCAAAATCAGCAAGTCCACCTTTATGACCTATTCAAAATGCCCTCGGCAATTTTGGATGCAGAAGGTTATTCTTCGGGACATGCGAATGCCTGCGACTCCTGAAATGGAGAGAGGGACACGCATTCACGAAGTCCTTGAAACCATCTATGACAATTGGGAGGGTCAAAGCACACTTGCGCCTCTCGTCCCGATTGCGCAGGTCGAAGAAGGCGTGGGGGAATTGATTGCACTTGAGCAACAACGCCTCAAAGAATGGGGCATTGAATCCTTTGCGCCGGACGAATATGAGGAATACCGTGCCGTTTGGGATGCCGAGCGTGAGGTTGTTCTCGTCGGCAAAATTGACGGCGTTCTCGTTCATCCCGATGGCGGTCTTTGCATCTATGAATTGAAAACGGGCAACATGAATAAAGGCAAATTGTCCCGCACACGCCGAGAATTGTGCTTCTATTCGCATGTTCTGCGCCTTATGGGTGAAACCCGACCTATCACGCATTTTGCATACCTTGCGCCCGACGCAGACAACATGGACTTCGTGATGGACATGCTCAACGACTCCAAGCGACAGGTGATGCTCGGAGAAGACAAGGGCATTCTCATCGTCGAGAAGGTATCTCAGCGCAGTCATAACGCCTTCCTCAAGGCTTTGGATAAGGTGGTTGAAGGACTCAAGGCGCATGACAGACCGATGAAGTGGTCGGACTATTTTTGCCCTCAGTGGTGCGACTTTTCTGCGCAGTGCGAAGCCGAATTGACAGGGGTTGGCGACGAATGGTGATTTGCGCAGAATGCGATGCTGAAATGTTCGTGGGCGACGAAGAAGCGAAGCCCGTTATGCTCATCACGGGCGACATCGAAACGGAGAGCGAGCGGCTCGCCATCTGCCGGGTCTGTGGACATCGGCAGGTTATTAAGGACTGAACCCATCGTCGGATTGATGATGAGATTCCCCCGTCAAATCGGACTCAAGCGAGCCATCTGCCGCTCGTCTGAGGAATATGACAGTTATGTGCGCAGGATGAATGGGCGCACTTGCCTTTACACCTCGCTCTATTCCTTTGATGTCGAGCGGGACTATGACTCAGCCGTGATGGACAGGGCTTGGTGGGACTTCGACATGAACGACGACTACACGATGGAGGATGTGAAGCACGATGTCGCCGCCCTCATCATGCGCCTTGAAGGCGATGTGAGGCTGGTCGCCACGGGAAGGGGCTTTCATGTCCACCAAATGTTCAAGCGGCCTGTGCGTGGTCGCGATTGGTCGCAACACCTTGACCGCTATGAGCGCAAAATGGCCGATGGTCTGAGCAGTCTTGACGGCGTGGGCTATCCTGAGAAAATGACCCGCATTTCAGGCACATTCAATGTCAAGCGTGGTCGGTGGGCCGTTGCGATTCCTGCGCAGGACTTTGCGCAAGACCCCTTCGGGTTCCCGATTCCCGGCAAACCACTTCCCGATTCCGACAGAATAGACCCGTTCAAAGGCCGCTTTACGGAAAGCGATTGCTTCGACTTGGTGAAGTGGGTGCATGACAACCCG
>Ga0222718_10000974_pt1 | contig 28977 bp, 55 predicted proteins | sample C33_27DmetaG_FD_165045 | JGI IMG/M metagenome (GOLD analysis project Ga0222718, IMG submission 165045) | Estuarine water microbial communities from San Francisco Bay, California, United States - C33_27D | ecosystem: Environmental > Aquatic > Marine > Unclassified | place: USA: California...
TTTGATTGCAAAGTGTTCAGACTTTATAACATCCAATAGTACATTCAGTTGGTGGGGTGCATACCTATCACAAAATCATACCAAGAGAGTGATTGCACCAACTCCATGGTACGGTCCTGGTCTACAACATATTAGTACAGAAGATTTATACCCTGATTCATGGGAGGTAATTGAAGCATGATTGAGATTGCAATTCACGATGGTTCACCTGGTCTAGCAAATAGAATTAAGAACTATGCTGGTATCTATAGAACATTTAAACAATGTATGACCACCAACGAGGCGGATGCATACATCTTTGATGACATCAGTCTGGCAAACATAGAACAACTTGGATACTATCCATGTTTTGATCACTGGAGATTACCTATTCTCCCTGGTGAAGATAGGAAGACTGGTGAGTATAAGTATATCGATCTTTTATATGAAGACACACCAAAGTATTTTGTCGAACAGTATAGGAAAGCATTTAGTTACTTACAACCTAGAAAAGATATCGTAGATTATGTTAATGATTTCACTGAAGGTTGGAGCAATGTAGTTGGGTTACATATCAGATCATGGTATTGTGACAGACATAAGTATCATAGTAATGAATTGTTTGAAAGTATTATAGATACTTTCGACAAAGATAGAAAGATCTTTCTTTGTGGTGACAACAGTGATGTGTTGAGACACTTTCAGAATAAGTATGGTAATCGTATCATCACTCACGAACAGAAGAAATATAATCATCCACACATGGCTGAGTCAGGACATAACAAGTCTATTCAGTCTACTGTAGATGCATTCATTGACTTGATGCTTCTGTCCAAGTGTGATACTATTGTGGGTACATATGCCTCAACGTTTGCTGAGGTTGCGTGGTGGTTAGGAGATACCAAACCCAAGGTAATTATTCCTGAACCATATAATGTAGAGGAATCATTTAAGAATAGAATTTTTGAGAGACTATGAAAACTTCCCTTGTTACAGGTGGTGCCGGGTTTATCGGTAGTCACCTGGTGGACAAACTATTATCAATGGGTCACAAGGTGATCGTTCTTGATAATGAATCATCTGAAGGTCATGATGACTATCATTGGAACAGTGGTGCAACAAACTATCCTGTAGACATTAGAAATTTTTATCACATTGCTGATAAGTTTAGAGGAGTTGATTATGTTTACCATCTTGCAGCCAAGGCAAGTGTTCAAGCGTCAATTGATTTTCCACTTGATACGATGGAAACACAAGTCATGGGTACCGCCAATGTACTTGAAGCTGCAAGACAATGTGGTGTAGAGAAGTTTATCTACTCATCTACCTCTGCTTGTTACGGTAATAAGAATCCTATTCCTAACACTGAAGTGATGAGAGAAGACCCTCTCAATCCTTATGCTATTGGTAAGTTGGCTGGTGAACAACTAGTCAAGTCGTATCATGGTCTTCATGGTATGAAGACTGTTGCATTTAGATACACTAATGTGTATGGAGAGAGGGCCAGACATGTAGGAACATATGCCCCTGCAGTGAGTAAGTTTCTGAAGATGACCCGAGAGGGACAACCCATTACTATCTTTGGTGATGGTTCACAACGTCGTGACTTTATTCATGTATCTGATGTAGTCAATGCCAATGCACTGATTAGTTTTATGGAACTTGACAACTGGGGTGAAGTTTATAACGTTGGGTATGGTGAGAACTGGAGTATTAAAGATATTGCAGATGCTATCTCTGATGATCAGGTTTTCTTATCTGGTAAACCTGGTGAGATGAGAGAAACTCTTGCAGATATTCGTAAGGCCAAATCAGAACTGACTTGGAAACCTAAAGTAAACATTCTTGATTGGATCAAAACACAACTATGATTGACCTATCACAAGCAACATTTATTATTCCTATTAGAATTGAATCATCCGATAGGTTGAGGAATGTCATTACTACTACTGCGTTTCTTTTAGAGAACTTCAATACCAATATCATCATTAAAGAAGTTGATAATGAATCCGTATTTGAAAGAGATGCTCTTCCAATTCTTAAAAGTATCTTGGATGTAGATGTAAATGTAAAACATATCTTTGAACAGAGTGATGAGCCATTGTTTCATAGACAAAGAGTTCTCAATGAGATGATTATGGAAGCAGACACAGAGATAGTTGTGAACTATGACTGTGATGCTATTCTTCCTCTGGAATCATATGAATTATCATACAAAGGTATTCTTGATGGTATCTACGATGTTGTATATCCTTATGCGTCTGGTAACTATCAATATCAAGTAGAACCATCGGACAAAGTTGTGTCTCATTTTCTAGAGACAATAGACTATGAGTATCTGAAATCACATTCTAAAGTTCACGATGCACAGTATGGACATGTTCAGTTCTTCAACCGTAATGTTTATATCAAAGGTGGTATGGAGAATGAAAACTTTAAAGCCTATGCACCAGAAGACAAGGAAAGGTTTTACAGATTCACAAAACTAGGGTATAATGTAGGTCGTATATCTAACTACATATACCATCTCGAACATTCTCGTGGTGAGAACTCTTGGTTTTCTAATCCTCACATGAATTCTAACATGTCTGAATGGGATAAGATTCAAAAAATGACTAAAGAAGAACTCATAGAGTATTACTCGGTCCAAAGTTATCTTAAAAAGTATCAATGAAAATTCTTAATCTAGGTTCTGGTGGTCAGATAGGTGCATACCTGTCTGACTATCTTCGTAAAAAGGGTCACGAAGTTTTTGATTTCGATATCACAAATGGTCCAGAACAGGATCTAACTCTGATTCCAAATCTATCTCTTGAACATTATGTAAAAGAATCAGACTTCGTATTCTTTCTTGCATTTGATGTAGGTGGATCACGATACCTGAAGAAGTATCAACATACCTTTGACTTTATCAATAACAACACTCGTCTGATGGCGAATGTATTTGGTTTGTTGGAGAAGCATCATAAGAGATTTATCTTTGCATCTTCACAGATGGCAAACATGAGTTACTCACCCTATGGTATTCTTAAAACTGTAGGAGAACTATACACTAAGTCACTCAAAGGATTGACAGTTAAGTTCTGGAATGTATATGGTATTGAGAAAGACCATGAGAAGTCTCATGTAATTACCGACTTCATTCGTAGAGGGTTTGAAGAGGGTCAGTTTGAGATGATGACTGACGGTACAGAAGAAAGACAGTTCCTGTATGCTGAAGACTGTTGTAGAGGTCTTGAGACTATCATGGAATGTTATACTGATTTCAAACCTGAAGATGAACTTCACTTGACATCATTCCATTGGAATACAATCAAAGATGTTGCACATATTATCTCTGGTCAATTCAATATAATTAACAGACCAGTTAGTATTACTCCAGGTACTTCAAAAGATAGTGTTCAACTTGACAAGAGGAATGAAGCCAGTAATTATATTCATGGATGGTGGATTCCAGAGACTACAATTGACCAGGGTATTGCAAAAGTATTCAACGAAATGAAAAATGATTGGGTTTGATTATCTCGGAAAGGCTGGACAACTGGGTAACCAGATGTTTCAGTTTGCAGGTACAAAAGGTATTGCACAAAATCGAGGATACGATATGTGTATCCCTGACCACGATGAAAAATTCAATGATGGTATAGGTAACATACTTCGTATCGAACTTGATGATGCATTTGACATCGAGTGTCAAAGAGGTATAATAGGTTCGAACGTTCTTCAAGAACAAAGTTTTCACTTTGATGAAACCTTATTCAATGAATGTCCAGACAATCTAAGTCTGTATGGTTTCTTCCAGACGGAGAAGTACTTCAAACATATTGAAGATGATATACGTAAAGACTTTACATTCAAAAAGAAAATTCAAGATGAATGTAAAGAAATTGTTGAAGAAGTGTTCGATCAGAATCCTATCGCCTTACACATTCGTAGAGGTGATTTTCTAATCAACAGTGGTAATCATCATAACCTTTCTCTTGATTGGTATGAGAAAGCACTGAAGAAGTTTGATCCTGATAGAGAAGTCATCATATTTTCTGATGATGTATTCTGGGCATCTGCTCAAGAACTGTTCAAACCTGATAGGTTCATTATCTCTGATGGTAATAGTTCTTATCATGATATGTTTATGATGACACAGTGTAGTGACTTCATCATTGCAAACTCCACCTTCTCATGGTGGGGTGCCTGGTTAGCAAACACTGGTAGAGTTATTGCTCCATCTAAGTGGTTTGGACCAAACAACTCACACTTAAATACAAAAGACCTGTACCCTGATCATTGGGAGATTTTATAATGGATAAGAACAAATCAGTATATAAACTCGATGGTATTGGTCCAATCTATTGTATTAATCTAGATGAACAACCAGAGAGATGGAAGTTTATGGAGGACCAGTTTAAGTACTGGGAGATCAAAAACTACACTCGTATCTCTGCCTATGACGGTCGTGAAGACGACTTAAGTGATATTATCAAGGGAAGATACCCTGACATGGTTTCATCGGGTGAGGTGGGTTGTGTAACCTCTCACCTTAAGGCTATCAAACATTGGTATGAAACCTCTGATAGTCCTTATGCAGTCATCATGGAAGATGATTGTGACCTAAACCTTGTACGGTTCTGGAACTTTACATGGAAGGATTTCTATAGTAAGATTCCTTATGATTGGGACCTTTGCCAGATTGCTATTATTTCAACTGGTGATATCCACATCAAAGTCCACAAGAGATTTGTGAATGACTTCTCAACTGCTTGTTACCTTATCACAAGACACCACGCTGAAAAGATGATTCGTCTTCACTGTAGAGGTGACAAGTACAAACTTGATAATGGTGTAAGACCAAGACCAGTTGCAGATGATCTTCTGTATAACTCTGGTAACTCTTATGCCCTTCCTCTTTTATTATACAAAACCGAATTGGGTTCCAGTATTCACCCAGAACATGTGGACGTATTCCATAAACAAAACTATGAAGCACAGATGAACTTCTGGGCAAATGCTGGAGCTCAAATGACAATTGAAGAACTGATGGACTTTGATCCCTACCTTGGTAGAGTGTCGAATTCATCACAACAACAACCTCCTCAGGGGGGTTGACAGAACCGATAGTATCGGTTATACTAAATAACATCACCTTTTGTCTTTCAGTAATTAAAGTAACAAACGGTAATAATTAACAGGGAGTTGTCGATTCCCTTTCCATCCGTGGGTATACTCCACGAGAAAAAACGAGGTAAACAAATGTTTAAATCTGTATTCGCAGCAGCTGCTGCTCTGTCCATGTCCACCGGTGCTGCCCTTGCAGGTCCCTACGTCAATGTCGAAACCAACGCTGGTTGGGTCGGTGATGATTACTCCGGTGCCGTAACTGACCTTCATATCGGCTATGAAGGTGCCATCGGTGAGAACGCTGGTTGGTACATCCAAGGCGGTCCTGCTATCGTCGCCCCCGATGGTGAAGAAAGTGAAACCGAAATCTCTGGTAAGGTTGGCGCTTCTGTTGCCCTGACTGAATCCCTCGGTGCCTATGGCGAACTTTCCATGATCACTGCTGACCAGGACTTCGATGACCTGAACGTCGGTGGTAAGTTGGGTCTGAAGTACAACTTCTGATTCCTAGACAGATAACTGATTACATGTTATGATGGGAGTGCGAAAGTACTCCCTTTTTTATGGAAATAATTATAGAAGGTAAAGTAAAAACAGTATATCAAGGTGACGATTCTGATCGTGTCATCATTGAGTATCACGATAAAGTTACTGCTGGTAATGGTGAGATGGTTGATCATCCTTTAGGAAAAGGATCTCTCTGCTGTAGTATCTCATCTATTATCTTCGAGAAACTTACTAAAGAAAATATCCCAACCCATTATGTTGATATGGTTGGTGCTAACAAAATGATTTGTAGGAAGGTAGAGATTGTTCCTCTGGAGGTTATCTGTAGAAACCGTGCTGCTGGATCTATTGTCCGTGAAACAACTCTAAAGGAGGGTTATCCACTACCTCAACCCATTGTAGAATTCTTTCTGAAGGATGATACTAAACATGACCCTTTACTTACACCTGACCGTGTACGTCTGATGGGATATGACCCAGAACCTTTCATTGAAATGACACTTCGTATCAATGATTACCTTCGTCAGATGTTTTACATCATGGGTATTGATCTAATTGACTTTAAAGTTGAGTATGGATACACTGCCCATGGAGAGTTACTACTTGCTGATGAGATTAGTCCTGATAGTATGAGACTATGGAGAATTGGTAGTGACGAAAGATTTGATAAGGATCTATTCAGAAAGGACGAAGGTGATATCGTTCCTGCATATAGAACAATTTTAGATAAACTACAACCCCTTGCTATAGTATAATGGACTACAAAACTTCTGGTGTTGATATTGAAAAGGGACGAGAGTTTGTAGAAGAACTCAAAAAGAAAGTACCTAACATTGGTGGATTTAATGGTATGATAGAAATTCCTTCTGGATATGAAAGCCCTGTACTAGTATCTGGTGCTGATGGTGTAGGAACTAAAATTAACATTTGTAGGATTGCTCGTGATTACACTACTATTGGTCAGGACCTTGTTGCTATGTGCGTTAATGACGTTATATGTTCTGGTGCTAAACCATTATATTTTCTAGACTATATCTCAACTAAAAAACTAGATGGTAATGTAAATGATATCATCCAAGGTGTGATTGATGGTTGTATTATTTCTGGAATGTATCTTCTAGGTGGTGAGACTGCCGAACACTTTAGAGCAACTGACTATGACCTTGCTGGTTTCTGTACAGGTATTGTAGAGAAGTTTGATATTGTTAACGGTACTAACATCAGACCCGGTGATAAAGTTATTGGTATTGAAAGTAGTGGACTTCATAGTAATGGATACACACTAGTCAATGATATGTTGTGGAGAAATAAAATCTTCTACAAGGAGATGCCTGAGTTGTTAGAACCAACTACCATCTATTCTCCTCTTGTTCAGGACTTGTTGGACGTAGTTCCTATTCTAGGTATGTCACACATCACTGGTGGTGGTATCCCTGAGAACCTTCCACGGTGTCTTCCTAAGGGTCTTACAGTTGATGTAGACTACAACTCCTGGGAGAGACCAGAACTCTTCAATAAGATACAGGAAGCAGGAGACATTACTGAAGAAGAGATGTGTAATGTATTCAATCTAGGTATTGGTTTCTGTGTGGTTGTACCTGAGGACTCAGTTCAATTGACTCAAGAAATTATTGCGGATACTCCACATGGTATGAGGTCATGGGTTATTGGTGAAGTGGCGTAGAAAATATGAAAAATTATTTTTTAAAACTAGTAGCTAGTCCAATAGTTCATTTCAATATTATTACTGTTGGATTACTTATTGTGATAGGGTCGTTACATAACCATGCCCACTATCAAATGAGTAATGATCCTGATGCGTATGTGTATCAGTGGTGTAAGGCCAATCCAGAAAGATGCACATACCGACCGAAGTGAGGTTGACAAATCTTTAGATTTACTATATACTATGTAAAGAAACATTACGGAGTGTATCGTGACTGTAACAACTAATGATCGTGGACAACAAAATCTGTTCGCTAAAGAACCCCAGATGTATGTCTCTCAAACTGATGCAGAACGTTATGGTTATGAGAGTTATGCAGAACGTGCAGAGAAACTGAATGGTCGTGTTGCCATGCTTGGTTTCGTTGCAGCAGTTGTATCTTATGCAACTTCCGGTAGTCTCTTCTTCTTCGGGGCATTTGGAATCTGATTATAGATAAAGGGACAGTCAATAATAATATGTCTAATCCCAAACAACTCTATGAGGACATGGAGAGACTGAATGCCCTATACGAAGAACTCTGCTGGGGGCATGATGATGAATTAGTTTTCATCCACGAAAATGGTAGAGTCGTTATTTACAACAAAACACAGGAGCAAAACAAATGAACGAGAACGCAGAACGGATTAATGGTTGGGCAGCAATGCTTGGCGTAGTTGCAGCCATTGGAGCATATGCTGTTAGCGGCCAGATTATTCCTGGGGTATGGTGAACGCATACCTAGGACTAATGGTTGCATTCGTCATAGTCTATATCATTACAACACCTGGAGATGATGACGACGGACCAGACAAAGGTATGATGACACCAGTGTATCAAGGATCCCGATAAGGGGTCCTTTTTTATGCCTAAACCAAAATTGACTTTTGGTTTCAAAAAGATTGAAAAAAAAATTCTGGTATTTTTTAACTCTCTTTAGCTTCCAAAATTGCCATTTTGATTTCTAGTTCTCTTACTCTATTAATATTTTCCTGAACTTCTTTAGGTGGTTCAAAGTTATCAATCCAGGTATCATTCTCCTCAACCTCTTCTATAATCCTTTCAATCTCTAATTGAAGGGCTTGAATCTCTCTGTTTTATGTTGCATCATCAGGAAGAGATCCCATTGTTCCCCTTGGCCAGTTGATACGGAACTCGGAGTTCAGTTTAATTGCTTCCGTTTTAACTTCTAGTGTTGTTTCAATTCTATTCAGTCGTTCAATCACTCCACTATAAGCCCATGTGGAGACTGCAACAGCACCTACAATAGAGATGATATTACGAATGGGCATTGAAACTTTAGTGTCATCAGAAATATGATTAGTATCTTGTGACATGGTAATATTTCTTATTAAAAATATTTAGAAAAAAGTACTAGTTTGATACACCTTTTTTATAAATATTTTGAGGTAACTTAGGGGGTTCTATGGACAAGAAGCCAGAAGAACAGGAAAAGAAAAAGGGACTCCTAGGTAGAATAAAGGAGGCGACTGATGACAAAGAAGAACAAATTGCTATTCTTTCTACCTTTGTTCGTCTTAGTATTCTTGTGTGGAGCGGTGGAATACTCACGTTGGCATACATTCAGTTACCCCCAGCACTTGGAATCCCCGAACAGAAACTAGACCCAACATTCATTGCATCAGTCTTTACTGGAGTACTCGCAACCTTTGGTGTCCAGGCTGCTAAGAAGTCTGGAGATGGTGGTGGTAATGGTGGTGGTATCACAAAGGCAGATGTTGAGAGACTTATTGAGGCCGCAGGAAGGACTGCTCCATCACAAACAATCAGACTAGAACAGGCTCCAATACTCATCAAAACTGATGAACCACCTGTCAAATCTGCAGTAGATCCTAAGTAAAAATACATATCAGGAACCCATAACAAACTATAGACATATAAACAGTATCGTGTATAACTAGAGTAGTTGAGTAAACTACAATGAAGTTTATCCGCTTAATGATTATTGCTACTGTAGCAGCAATGGTTCTCTTCTTACCGAAGATGGCATATGCTGTAGATGTCACCATGGGTTCCAATGGAAATCTTGTATTCGATCCAGATAATATTAGTATTAGTGCTGGTGAAACAGTTCATTTTGTAAATGGAATGTTGCCACCACATAATATTATTGTAGAAGGTCGTGCAGATCTTTCGAGAGAGTCCCTGATGTTCTCACCAGGTGAATCACAAGACATCTTGTTTGCCGATGCAGGAGACTATGAGTTCTTTTGTGGTCCTCATCAAGGTGCTGGAATGACAGGAACTATTCACGTAGATTGATATGGCACATGAATTTGACCCTTGTGAAGCACCTACCGATGCTAAGCTTGACAAGTGGGGGTTTACTATTAGACCAACAATTACTGAAGATGAATTGATTTTACTTTGTTTAAAGAATGCTCCATGTGGAACTGATAGAAAACAAGTAATGTCTATCGTTAAAAAATACGAGGAAAAAGTAGGTCATGGAATCTAACTTCAAGACAAGATTTGATTTTGCAATGAGTTCATTCTCTAGAATGTATGGTGTCAATAAGGTGAGAACTTCACCTGACATTACTAAGTTCTGTACGAAGTGGGCAAAGACTGAAGAAGAACATCCTGTAGGAAGTTTAACTTCAATTGATTTTTATTTCAGAGACAACTGGGAAATCTGGGGAGAATATGTATGAGCAATGTAGCACTGAAGGCAGCACACTTTGCTTCTGCCACACTCAATAATCCTTTTGGGATTGGAACACTAAGTCTTGCATTGATTGTTGTACCTATTATTGGTATGCATCTTGTCCACAAATACAACTGGCAACACTGGGCACCATTTCACAAATGAACTTATTACTTCGTGCCCATGAGAATGTGAATGACCCTGTATGGTCAGTAATTATATCCGTGATGATTGCTGTTGCTTTGGCATTTGGTTATGTCATATACATATTAAAGATATCCTATACAGAGTTAGACGATGGCAGCAATGGTTCCGCCGAGTAGAAAGAGTTGCTACAACTTTAGAGTTGTAGAGGTTGTGAAAATAATTGATGGAGATACCGCGGATTTTATTTTAGACTTAGGGTTTGACTTATATAAAAAGGAACGAGTAAGGGTAGCGGGAGTTGATACGCCAGAAAAAAGGACAAAGAATCTAGAGGAGAAAGCTCTTGGAATCGAAGCAACCAACTGGCTCAAAGAAAAATTGGAAGGGGCTATCGCTGGTGATGATGAGTTGTCTGTTAGGACTGAACTTGTTGGTGGGGTCGGTAAATATGGCAGGCTTCTTGGGTGGTTATATGTTGGCCTCGACGAACTGTCCCTCAACGAGCAAATGATTGCCGAAGGATATGCGTTACCCTATTCAGGTGGAACAAAAAACATGGACCTAGAAGCACTCCGAGAAATTCGTAGAGCAAACGGTACGATGGTTTAGTAACTATGGCAAGTCTATTTGTATTTGGATTTATAACTGTACTTTGTTACGGTCTACATATAACATGGCCTATAAAAAAAGGTAAAGGTTAAGATGCAAAAACTAATTAACGTTCTGGCACTACTATCGTTTGCGGGAACTGCGGGAATCGTAGGTGGTGGTACTTATGTTTATGTCAATAAGGATGCAATCATTGAGAACGTAAAGAGTCAAGTTACTGCAGCTGCAACTGAAGCAATCATTGGTACACTTCCTGGTATGTTGGATAGTACAATGCCAGAACTACCTGGTGTAACTGGTGGTGTTATTCCTTCAGCACCTAAATCTACCGGAGGAGTACTTCCATTCTGATGGAAATTCGTGAGATAAACGTAAGGAGTCTAGATATACCTGAACTCCCTGGTTATTTGATATCTCCAACGGTATCACTTCCACAAACACCACCCGTAACTACATTAATAGGTACTCCTATTATTGATATACCTGGGTGTGTGGAAGCACATGAGTCCAATAATTCAAACGATAACCTTATACAAGATGACCCGAGAGGAGTACTTACGTTTTGTGATTCTGGGTTCCCTAGTTTTAATCCTATTCAGTTTGAACCGAACAGGATGATACCAACCCCGGTTCCACAAATTCCAAAATCAGAAGGACCTAAACCGAACATACCACCGACACCAGAAATTAACCCACCATCTGTTACTACTGCTGCTACCATAGAATGTCCTACACCAATACAGGACACAAAAGAACCTGTAGGAACATACATCAATGGTTATAGAGACAAAATTATTGAGTATAAATTAATAGGTAGTGAGTGTGTTCAAATTACAGAGTCGGTAGGTATAGCCCAACAAATTATTGTTGGTCTCCCTAGTGGTGGTCAAGTTGCATCTGTTGGTGGTATTGCGGTTATCGCAACAACGTCAGCACTTATTGCAAAACCTCTTGTAGACATATTACTAAAGATAGTTAAACCTACTATCAAAAAAGTAATCAAAAAAATTACAAAGATGAGAGGAAAAGAAACTAAAGTTCTATCACTACAAGAACGTAGAGAACTTCAAAGAGAAAGAACCGAAGCCATACGAAAATTAAGATCTGTCGTAAAACCAAGATAACATTATGGATTTTTTTGAAGAGCATCACAATACATTAGATGAAGATTTTTGTAAACATGTAATAGAAAAATTTGAAAACGATTCTAATTGTTTTCCAGGAGAAACTGGAGAAGGTGTTAATAAAGAGATAAAAGACTCTACCGATTTATGTTTCTACGGAGATACAAATTGGGAGGAAGAAGATAAAATATTTTACGATTCTCTTTCAAAATATACGACACCTTATATTCAAAAATATTATAATGACCGAATTTGGAATGCTAATGTTCAGTCATATGATACTGGTTATCAAATACAAAGAACGACACCAGAACAAACAGGATATGTATGGCACCATGACTCGCTATCATCACTAAATCGAAACAATGAAGTCAGTGCTAGAATAATTACATTCCTCTGGTATCTAAACACTACTGTAGACGGATCAGGAACTACTGAATTTTATGATGGGACACATGTAACGCCAGAGACTGGTAAGTTAATTCTATTCCCAGCAACATGGACATATTCACATAGAGGTCACCCACCTACAGAAGGATTAAAATATATTTGTACTGGTTGGATTTGGGAAATTCAAACTCGCCCAAAGTAAGTTAACCACCTATTGGTCCACCAAGGTCTTCTGCATTAGTTGATACTGGAGCTACAGGAATACTATGTCTATGTTGTGGTATGACACCACCCGGATTGGTTACAACTACATCAGCACATATCTTTGCGTATTGACTTTGAGGGTGGAAATAGATTCCTGCCTTCATCAACTCACCACAGTTTTTAAGACGAGCTATTTCAAAGTCTAAACGTTTGTTTGCAGATGCTTGTCGCATTAATGCAATGTTTGCTGCTGCAGCTTCTTTACATTGTTCTTGTAACTTTCTATCTAAAGGTTGTGATATGGTTGCTGAGAACCCCAGAGAGAGGTTGTAATTATCTTTCTGACCAGTTCTAGTAGGAATTGTATACAAGATACTTCCAGGGTTATCTAGAGACCCATCCTCGTCCAAATCTCTCATATCATATACTGGGTCATCAAAGTATGGTTCATAAGGTTTGGCTGCAGATGCAGAACCAGTTATAAACGGTGTGATATTAAGAGTAGGTCCTTGACATTGAATACCTCCACCATAGGTATTTGTAATGTATGGACCTTGTAAGACTTGAATGGCTTGGTTAGTAACACTACCAGATGAGTTTGCGACAGGAGAGGCAGTTGCAGAAACACCACCAACACTCTCTGCTAGTGCTTTTGTGGGTGATAAGAAACCAATTCCAATAGATGCAAGTAACACCAGTCTAACTTGTTTTTTCAAGAATGTCATGCTTTAATAACCATTGTGTCTAAATAAGTTCATAGTAGTTATAATGTTCAGTCAATGAAAGTCATAGACTTATCTGGTAGTATATATGGTTCTCTTACTGTTTTGAGGAAAGATATACAAAAAACTAATGAGGAACAAAGGGGCCACTACTGGTGTAGGTGTGCTTGTTGTGGAGAAGAGAAACTTATATCCAGCAGCACCATAAAAGGAAGGAAGGGCGTATTACCAAAGAGTTGTGGTTGTATGAAGAAGGCAGGTTATACGCATCCCAAGTCAAGACCAGATAAGAAATATGAGACCCGCCTATTACATTATGCTTGGCGTAATAGTAGGAGAAGAGGAGAGACCTGCACCCTAACAGTGGATGACATACCACCTATCCCTACACACTGTCCTGTGTTAGGAATACCCCTAGTCCCTGGAGGAAAGGGTGGTAAGAGTGTTGATAATAGTCCTAGTGTGGATAGAATAGACAGTAGGAAAGGATATGAAGTAGGTAATATTTGGATAGTGTCACAGAGGGCAAACAGAATAAAGAGCGATGCAACACTATCAGATTTGAAGTTATTAGTTGAGGCGTTAGAAAAAGTTACTGGCTAAAAATGGAGGTAGTATCAGTGACGCTTTCTATTTCTGTCGTTCTTTGAATGATTGTCTGATTGCTTAAACCAGGACCACGATAGGTTTCTGTGAATTGAAACGCCCCACCGGGTGTTGTTTGTGCGAATGATGGTTTTGATCCTACTCCGGTCCATGATGAGGTCACCCCTTCAATTGTTACTGTATTTGATGTTGTTCCTGGGGATAAATTACCTGATGCAGTAATACCTGACCCAGTAGCCGTATATTGATATCCTGTATTGTAATCCATTGAGTTGATGGTCTCAGTTATCTTCTGAGTTGTCTCCGTTCTGCTCGTCATACTTCCCTGAGTGAAATTGGGGACGATCGGAACCGCTTTTACTTTATTACTATGTATAAATAATAGTGAAAGTAAAAAAGGGAACCTCCACAAATGTCTTGTTTTGATGAAGTTAAAAAGTATAAACATCATATTGTTCCTAAACATAGTGGTGGCAGTGATGATAAAGAAAACCTTGTGGAGGTTTCATATACTCAACATTGTATGTTCCATTTTTGTGAGTGGCAGAGGTTGGGTCTTGCCAGTGATTTCAAAGCCTGGAAAATGTTACGAGGCGATGAAAGTTATATTGCTGGATGGAACAAAGGGCAACCTTGTAAAGAAGATACTAAAAAGAAAATCTCTGCTGCCAAGAAAGGTGTTAGTGTAAAGAACTCGGGTCAATGTAGTTGGGATAATAGACCCAGAGCGAAGCAAGGAGAGGTGATTAATACTAAAACTGGTGAGAAATATACTGGTATTATTAGTGATATTGCTCGGGAGTTAGGATTAAACCCAACTCATCTCCTTGCTGTTGCCGGAGGACATAGAAATATCCATAGGGGCTTCACTGCTAAGTATGTATAAATCAGTCGAAGATGGAGATTTCAGAAACAAATTGTCCTGTAGCACTTGTTCCAGCACCACCTGCAGTTAATCCTATTACTCCTGACGAAGTAATAGTACCAGCCAAAGAGCCAGCAACACCCCCAGCTGTGGTTGTGGTGTTCCCAAGCATGGGAAGAGTTGGAGTAACACCTGCCGTAACTGTAGTTGCCGCTGGAGTTGCATCACCTTCAAGGAATGTTTCGGTGAAGGTGAATGGTGATCCTGCAGTTGTGATGCTATAGTCACCTGGTGTATATCCCACTCCAGAACCTGGTGTGAGACTGCCCAAGCCACCAGCAGTATCCAAAGTAATGTTAGTCCCGGATACAGAATATTGAGAGCCGATTCTTTGAGACTGTGAAGCCGCACTATCAACTTGGAGCTGTACTGAAGAAGAAATTTTATGAGTAAGATCGGCATTAGCTGGTGCCGCCATCAAAAGCATACCAAAGATAAAGAAACATTTTTTCATTTATCTTTTTTTTAAGTATATCAGTATTTAGAAATTTATTTTTTGTTGAAACATCTTCTCTATATTAAATATCTATTACGTATCACTACAAACATAAAATGGATACAAAAAAATGTCCTCGTTGTCAAGCCACTTGGATAGAAGGTGTACACTACTGGGCGACAGGGAAGAAAGGAGACCCAGAAACTTTATCTAACCTTGTATGCGGAATTGCAGAAGACCCTAATTGTATTAATCCTTCTCACATCAAAGGTCATATCTATGGAGAGAAAGATACTTGGGAGAAGAGAAGATCATTTATAGATAGACAAGTTAAACCGAATAATTAATTATGCCACGTGGTAACTTGACTCGATATGAAATGCTCTCAAGGGTTTATAAACTCAAAGACGAACTTAAAGATAAGAAAGCTTTATCAGAACAAAAATACCTTGCTGATGAATATCTCAACAAGGTATTAGATTACATAGGAGAATTTACGTATTAGATATAACTTATCTATCAAACGGGACAAGCCTATTCTATTGGGAAACAACCAGTTCGTCAAGTGGCTTCAGAAAAGGGGTTGACGGATAAGGTCAGATGGGTTATTATAAATAAGTCGAGAGATTACGGAATCAACACATTCCTTAATCATTTGTAACACCCCTTTAACCAAGACCTATAGGGTGTATAAAAACGTCTTTCATATCCCCGGCTGAGGGTGCTGGGGAAATAGTAACTCCACCATTCCCTGATGGTCTTACTTTTTCGTACAAAACAATGGCTACAACTCTTTCAAGGCAACAAACATCCCCATGGCAGAATTTCTGTGAGTGGGTCACTAGCACAAACAACAGACTGTATGTCGGTTGGTTCGGTGTGCTCATGCTCCCAACTCTGTTGGCAGCAACTATCTGCTTCATTGTTGCATTCATCGCAGCACCACCCGTAGACATAGACGGCATCCGTGAACCCGTTGCAGGGTCTCTAATGTATGGTAACAACATCATCTCTGGTGCAGTTGTTCCATCTAGCAATGCCATCGGCTTGCACTTCTACCCCATTTGGGAAGCAGCATCTCTTGATGAGTGGCTCTACAATGGTGGTCCTTTCCAACTCGTAGTATTCCACTTCCTTATCGGCATCTATGCTTACATGGGACGTGAGTGGGAACTTTCTTACAGACTGGGTATGCGCCCCTGGATCTGCGTTGCATACTCTGCACCTGTTGCAGCTGCATCTGCAGTTTTCCTCGTCTACCCATTCGGGCAAGGTTCATTCTCTGACGCAATGCCACTCGGCATTTCTGGTACATTCAACTACATAAACTAAACCAATGTGTAGTATAAATCGGGTGAACTGCTGGAAACCTAAATCGTATTGACTAACCTTTAACTTTTTAATCTCTTTCTCAAAGAGCAATACGACACGGCAATCAGCATCCAAGTCTTAGATACATCTAAGAAAGGTTCAGAGACTACCTGAGAGGTTCAGTCCTCTTAATAACAGGTTTAAGCGCCCGACAACCTAATACAAATAGGTTGATGATATAGTCCAATCCTTATGGAAACATAAGTTCTCAGTTCTGCTTAATAGGTTGGTTTTCCAAGCAGAACACAACATCCTGATGCACCCCTTCCACATGTTGGGAGTTGCCGGTGTTTTTGGAGGAAGTCTTTTCTCCGCAATGCATAGGGAACTGTGCCCTTGTTGAGTAATCAGCAAGTGAAAATCGGGTGAACTGCTGGAACCCTAAGTTACTAAAATGTTACTTGACTTATATAAATAACTCTGGTAACATAAACTTTATGACTAACCAGTACTTATCTTTTATTGAGGAATGTAAATCAAAAACATATCCTCCCAATACTTATCTTGAAGAACACCATATTGTCCCAAAACACGATGGTGGTCTTGATAATTCAGAAAACCTTATTTCATTATCTTTTGACGACCACATACTCGCACATAAAATAAGGTACGATGTATACGGTCAAGTTTATGACTTAGCAGCATATAACTTGATGTGTGGTTTTGATGGTGAAGGTTGGAGACTTCTTAGAGTTGAAGGTGCTTATAAAACACACGAAGCACTAAGATTATCCAAGAAAAACTTTTGGAGTTCTGATTATCAAAAAGAAATGTCTGCTCGTTCTGTAAATTCTGAGTATGCTATGAAAATGAGAAGTATTGGTGGTAAAGTGGGAGGTAAAAATAGGAACAAAAATGTTGCTATTACTTCTACTGATAAGTATATTTTCTCTTATAATAAAGTTAAAACAGTTTGTATAATAAACTGCGAAACTGGTGGAGAAGTTTTAGAAGAACTACAAAAAATAGTTCCCAATCAAAACTTCAAGAGAGTTACTCCTCTCCTAAAAGGCGAAAGAGAAAATGCTTATGGTTGGTCTTGTAAAAAAGTTTAGTAATACGGCAATCAGCATCCAAGCCTTAGATACATCTAAGGAAGGTTCAGAGACTACCTGAGGGGTTTAGTCCCCTTAATAACAGGTTTAAGTGCCCGACAACCTAATACAAATAGGTTGATGATATAGTCCACACCTTATGAAAATAAGGAACAGAGGTGGGTTCCCTCGTAACCTCCTCACTCGTCCGTGAGACGACTGAAACCGAGTCGCAGAACTATGGTTATAAGTTCGGTCAAGAGGAAGAGACATACAACATCGTCGCAGCCCATGGTTACTTCGGTCGTTTGATCTTCCAATACGCATCATTCAACAACTCTCGTTCACTTCACTTCTTCCTGGCTGCATGGCCGGTAGTTGGCATCTGGTTCACCGCCCTTGGCGTGTCAACCATGGCATTCAACCTGAACGGTTTCAACTTCAACCAGTCCGTCATTGATGGTCAAGGTCGTGTGTTGAACACCTGGGCAGACGTACTGAACAGAGCCGGTTTGGGTATGGAGGTGATGCACGAAAGGAACGCACACAATTTCCCTCTGGATCTTGCTGCTGCTGAGTCAACACCTGTTGCACTCACCGCTCCTACTGTTGGTTGAGTTAGTTAGAAAAACTGAATATTAAGAAAGGGACCTTCGGGTCCCTTTTTTTATGCGTACTAGATAATACAGATGTCACAATGATAATGGATCGAGATCATTTCCCTGAACCCAAATTCACAAAAGAAGAACTTACATTCTTACAAGAACTTCTCAATCAAGAACGAGCTGATACTTTTAATTACTATGAAGACCTAAAACTTCAAGGTCAAGATGAAGAAGCAGAAATAATTCACAGACAATACGAGACTATCAAAGTGTTGAGAGATAAGATCTATCATATGAATGGAAGAGACACTCTAGCACCTGGTAAACACGCCCAGAGATGGTGGGACCAGGGTCATGGGTACTGAACAGATTGTACTCCTTGTGTTATATGTGTCCTGTGGTATACTATTGTTTATACTGTCTGTACTTGACTCATGAAACTAATTGAAAAGAATGACTCTCGATACTTTGAACAGAGTTGTTCTAAATCATATGATAGGCATAACTACAGACTTCATTTGGTCAATGGAGACCATGTAGACTTCGACAATTATGAAGATGTTCAGGTGACTTGGTTCAAAAATCCAAGTAGATTCTTAAGTCATGTTGAAGTTCTGGACATTAAGTAAATATACTCTTGTAAACTAATGTAACATAGTGTAAACTAAATATGTTCAGTTCAATACGGAGTTATGACTACTTCAACACTTTCACCACCCAAAATAAATGGAGGTTGGTTCGATGTCCTTGATGACTGGCTTAAACGAGACCGTTTCGTATTTGTTGGCTGGTCTGGATTACTTCTTCTTCCCACTGCTTACCTTGCTATTGGGGGTTGGCTTACTGGCACGACTTTCGCTACGAGCTGGTATACCCATGGCCTCGCTAGTTCCTATCTTGAGGGTGCAAATTTTCTTACAGCGGCAGTTAGTACTCCAGCTGACGCTATGGGTCATTCTCTTCTTCTTCTCTGGGGTCCTGAGGCTCAGGGAGATTTCGTCCGCTGGATCCAACTTGGGGGACTCTGGAATTTTGTGGCACTACACGGTGCCTTTGCCCTCATTGGTTTCATGCTTAGGCAGTTTGAACTTGCACGTCTAATTGGTATCCGTCCTTACAATGCGATTGCGTTTTCTGGTCCTATTGCTGTATTCGTCAGCGTGTTTCTTATCTACCCACTTGGTCAGTCATCTTGGTTTTTCGCACCCTCCTTTGGGGTAGCAGCAATCTTTAGATTTCTATTGTTCCTACAGGGTTTCCACAACTGGACACTTAATCCATTCCATATGATGGGAGTTGCTGGTATCCTTGGTGGTGCTTTACTTTCAGCCATTCATGGTGTGACTGTTGAAAACACACTCTACGAAGATGGCGAACAAGCAAATACTTTCAAGGCTTTTGATTCGACACAAGAGGAGGAGACTTACTCGATGGTTACTGCGAACCGTTTCTGGTCACAAATCTTCGGTATTGCGTTTAGTAATAAAAGATTCCTACATTTTCTGATGCTTTTCGTTCCTGTCATGGGTCTTTGGGTCTCTTCTATTGGCATCATTGGGCTTGCTCTTAATCTTCGTGCTTATGATTTCGTAAGTCAGGAGATTCGTGCTGCTGAGGATTCAAGTTTCGAAACTTTCTACACGAAAAATCAGCTTCTTAACGAAGGACTCCGTGCTTGGTTGGCACCTGCTGATCAACCACATGAGAACTTTGTATTTCCAGAAGAAGTTTTGCCGAGAGGTAATGCTCTTTGATAATCAAGACCCTTCGGGGTCTTTTTTATTGACTTATGACCCAAAGTATGATATAATATAAATAATAATAGATATTCATATTCAGGATAATGCCTTTAAATAATAAATCAAAACCTTGTGGTGCTTTAGTTGGTGGAAAGTTTGGAAAACTTACTGTTTTAAAGGAAGAAGTTATTTTAAAGAGTGGAAAAAACAGAGTATATGCAACTTGTAAATGTGAATGTGGCGGAGAAAAAATTTGTGACAGAAGTGGATTAACGACTGGAAGAACTACAAGTTGTGGGTGTGTTAGAAGAGAAACTACAATTGCCTTTAATAAAACTAAAAAGAAACCAGAAGGTGAATTAAAAAGTGATGACCGAAGATATAAGATGTATCACAATGCTCAACACAGAGCAAAGAAAAAAGGAATACCATTTACAATTTCTATGGAAGATATTGTAATACCAGAAACTTGTCCTCTGCTTGGCATACCATTAATATCTACAAATGATAAGAGAGACCCAAGAAATCCAAGTTTAGATCAAAAAGTTCCTGGTGAAGGATACACTCCCGATAATATTTGGGTTATATCTTCAAGAGCAAATGCTTTAAAATGGGATGCCACACTTACAGAACTCAAAACACTGGTAGAAAATCTGGAAGCACTCTAAACCACTTCCACAACTGTCACACCACCTCATTGACTGGGGCACTTTTTTTGTGTATTATTACTAGGTAATCAAGGGAACACCACCATGTACACCACCACCCTGACCGCTGAGAAAATCGAGGATTACACCGTCATGCTGTGTGATGCTCTCTACATGAACTTCAAGGACTACCAGATCGCTGCTCACAAGCGTTCTATTGCCAATGAGATCAACATGGACTACCACCAGTCCAAGATTGATCAGATCGTCCAGAACGGTGCTGACATTGAGTTCTACATCAAGCGTGGTCGCCGTTACCTCAAGATCATGATGCGTGACAGCGGTGGTCATGGTTCTGTCCATGCCTTCGTGGATCGTGAGACGGGTGATGTGTACAAACCTGCTAACATCAAAGCACCTGCAAAGATTGCACGTTACTCTCTTCTGCAGGATGCAGACCTGAACTGGTTGCTTGAACATGCCGACTGGTCGGGAGGCTATTTATATCTGAAGTGAGGGTTGCTGGACTGGTGCATTATCTGTCCACTGAATCCCCATAGGACATACAGATGCCTTATACTCATTACATACTAAAGAACTTATGATTAACTCATCATCTAATCAAAGCAGACCCCATCACAACAAGAGAAAAACTGATGACTAAACAACACCCGCATAAACAAACAAATCCAATGAAAGTCAACGGCTACGAAATCAAGCCAAGCGCTGATCTGAAGGAAGCTAACCTGAAGGGTGTAGACCTTAAGGGTGCTGACCTTGCGTTTGCTGACCTTAGGTGGGCTAACTTTGAGGATGCCCTCCTTAAGGGCGCTGACTTTGCGTTTGCTAACCTTAGGTGGGTTACTCTTAAAGGTGCTAACCTTAGGGGCGCTGATCTTTGGGATGCTAACCTTAAGGGTGCTGACCTTAGGGGTGCTGACCTTAGGGGTGCTATTCTTTGGAGTGCTAACCTTGAGGGTGCTAACCTTTGGGGCGCCAACCTTAAAGGAACCATTCTGGAGAAAAACTCATGATCATCAACGGCTACCAAATCGAACCAGGTGCTAACCTTAGGGGCGCTTGCCTTGTGTGTGCCATTCTTTGGGGTGCTGACCTTGAGGGCGCTAAACTTGAAGGTGCTGATCTTAAGTGGACTAACCTTTGGGGCGCCAACCTTAAAGGAACCATTCTGGAGAACAACTCATGATCATCAACGGCTACCAAATCGAACCAGGTGCTAACCTTGCGTTTGCTAACCTTAAGGACGCTGACCTTAGTGGTGCTAAACTTAAAGGTGCTGACCTTATTGGTGCTAACCTTTGGGGTGCTGACCTTCAGGGTGTTAACCTTAAGGGTGCTGATCTTAAGTATGCTCACTTAAGTTTTGCTGACCTTGTGGGTGCTAATCTTACGGATGCTAACCTTAAGGGCGCTGACCTTGCGTTTGCTAAACTTAGGGGTGCTAACCTTGCGTTTGCTAAACTTAGGGGTGCTAATCTTGAGGATGCTGACCTTAAAGGTGCTGACCTTTATGGTGCTAATCTTTGGGGTGCTGACCTAAAGGGTGCTAACCTTTGGGGTGCTAACCTTGAGGGTGCTAAACTTAAGGGTGCTGACCTTAAGGGTGCTAACCTTAAAGGTGCTGACCTTAGGGGTGCTATTCTTGGGGTGGGGGCTGACCTTGAGGGTGCTAACGTAAAAGGAACTATTCTAGAGAAAAACTCATGAACATCAACGAATACGGAATTAGATCAGGTGATAACCTTTATGGTGCTAACCTCAAGGATGTTGACCTTGAGGGTGCTGATCTTAGGTGGGCTAACCTTACGGGTGCTAATCTTGAGGGCGCTGACCTTAGGGGTGTTGTTCTTAGGTGGGCTAACCTTAAGGATGCTAACCTTAAGGACGCTGACCTTACTGGTGCTTACCTTAGTGGTGCCTTCCTTGAGGATGCTTGCCTTGAGGGTGCTAACCTTAAGGATGCTGACCTTAGGTACGCTGACCTTACGAGTGCTAATCTTAGGGGTGCTGATCTTAAGTGTGCTGACCTTGATGGTGCTATTCTTGAGGATGCTATTCTTGAGGGTGCTAACGTAAAAGGAACTATTCTAGAGAAAAACTCATGATCATCAACGGACACGAAATCAAACCAGGTGCTGACCTTAGGGATGCTAACCTTAAGGATGTTGACCTTAGGGGTGCTGATCTTAGGTGGGCTTTCCTTATGGGTGCTAACCTTACGGATGCTGACTTGAGGGGTGCTGACTTAAGGTTTGCTTACCTTAGGACTGCTAACCTTAAGGGCGCTGATCTTAAGTGTGCTGATCTTCAGGATGCTGACTTAAGAGGTGCTAATCTTATGGGTGCTGATCTTGAGGGTGCTGATCTTGAGGGTGCTGACCTTAGGTGGGCTAACCTTAAGGGCGCTGATCTTTGGGATGCTAACCTTAAGGATGCTAACCTTAGGGGCGCTGACCTTAGGGGTGCTGACCTTAGGTACTCTGACCTTAGGGGTGCTGACCTTAGGGGTGCTATTCTTTGGAGTGCTGACTTAAGTTTTGCTAACCTTAAGGATGCTAACCTTACTGGTGCTGACCTTGAGGGTGCTAACGTAAAAGGAACTATTCTAGAGAAAAACTCATGAACATCAACGGTTACCAAATCGAACCAGGCGCTTACCTTAAAGGTGCTGATCTTGAGGGTGCTAACCTTAAGGATGTTGACCTTAGGGGTGCTGATCTTAGGTGGGCTTTCCTTATGGGTGCTAACCTTACGGATGCTGACTTGAGGGGTGCTGACTTAAGGTTTGCTTACCTTAGGACTGCTAACCTTAAGGGTGCTGACTTAAGGGGTGCTAATCTTGAGGATGCTAACCTTAAGGATGCTAACCTTAGTGGTACTAACCTTAGGAGTGCTGACCTTAGGACTGCTAAACTTACGGGTACTGACCTTACGGGTGCTTACTTGAAGGATGCTAAACTTATGACTGCTAAACTTACGGGTGCTAACCTTACGGGTGCTGACTTAAGGGGTGCTGACTTTAGGAGGGCTAATCTTACGGGTGCTAAGTTTATGTGGGCTAATCTTAAGAATGCTGACCTCAGGAATGCTGACCTTAAAGGTGCCGATATAACAGGAACTATTCTTGAGGAGAAAAAAGATGATAAAGACCTTAAGATTAAAGAACTTGAAGAAGAACTGAAGAAATATAAAGATACACTTAAGTCACTAAAGGGTCTTATGGACACCTGAATAACCGTCCACCACTCCATCACAGGGGTGGTTTTTTATTGTATAATAACCTTATCTACATCAGACTCATGACTTACAATGCTGAACTGACATTCAAATTTGATGCTACCTACACTCATGATTATACTCGTGGGTTTGCATCTCACCTTGGTGCTGATGACTTTCTCCCTGAAGAGCATTTCCTGATCACAGCACCTGCACAAGATCTCAATGCCAAGCAGTATTTCAAACTATTTGAGAAATTCATGCTGTGTGTAGGTATGGACCCCGCAGCTATCCGCAGTGGTGCTATGTCTCTTGTCTTTAATGATTGTGTCCTTGAAGAAGACCAGCGCAAAGTATGTGCTGAGTATGAACTGACTATGGATGAAGACCTCCATGAAAAGTTTAAGGAATGGAAGGAACGTGATGAAGAGATTGAGTCCATTCGCAATTCGCAAATAACGAATGACATTGACTCTGCAAATGGTGTAGCATGTGTTGATGGAACTTTTAATGAGGTTTGACCTATGGGTATGATGCATTATGTTGAGGATTGAAAATGATTAAATCTCTACTCAAATTCTTATTCTCAAAAGAATTGGAAGTTGCTCCTGGTGTTTTTTGGTTGGGTGGAGTATTATATGAGAACCGAAACAAACCAAAAGGACCACCACCACTCAAATTGGAGACATCAAAATGATTGAAGTCCAAAAGCAGTATAAACTGACACTTACAGAACAGCAGGCAAAAGAACTCTATGAATTTCTACGAGGAGCAAAAGATGTCGGTCATATGACTACTGACCACGACATTATATTGGTGTATAATGAATTGAGAAAACTCTTTGATACTGGAATACGATGATGACTGAAAAGTATTATAACGATTATCCAAAAGAACCTATTGGTGGTGGCAATCCTTACTATCAGTGTTCTTGTTGTAAGATTAGTGACCCAGAAATCAACGGAAAACTGGAAAATCACCTAGAGTGGTGTGAGTATCGTATAAAAATGGAGGCACTCTAATGGACAACAAAGACGCAATTTTTTTTTAGTGTAATGGAAGAATGGTAAACGCCCTTCCCCAGATTATTACGAAATATGGTATACAAAAGAACAATGACACACAACCTCCCAGAAAAAGAAGTAGCACAAGCAATTTGGGATACTTATCTTGGAGGCTATTCCAAAGCACTAATGACACCAGTAGAACAATTTGACACCTCTATTAATTCTGACAGCAGAAAAATTGTTGCTGATGTTCTCCGTGAGGTAGTAGCACAACTTGGATACACTCATTTGTATGTGGATGGAGACCACGGACTTGGTGTTGTGAATATTCGTGATATTATTAAAGTATGTGATGAGTTGGAGGTTTTATGAAAATAGAAATTCTTCACAATCCTACTGATGATACTTATGAATGGAAGTTCTGGGATGGTCCTGATGGTATTGACTTTTTTGAGGGTGTTGAGTTAGACATGGGAAAATGTTTTGAACAGATTATCTACCACCGCACACTGAACTCTTTGCATTATACAAATTGAAATGCTCCGCCTTCTTATTCAAGATGAGATTGAAATTGCTGGAGTTGGAGTTGAAGGTATGGAAGATGGTGTCTGGGACTTTATGGATAGTCAATTAGACAAACGGTGGAAAGAGTTTCGGGAGAGTTTCAATGGCTGAACACAAGATTGACTACAAGATTAAATACAAACCTCAATTCCCAGAACCTTCTAATTGGCAGTGTTATTTGTATGGAAACAGACCTGGAGGATTGGGATTGGTATACTGTCCAGAAAAAGGAAAAGTACCAAATCGTTTTGTGAGATTTATGATGAGAATTTGTTTTGATTGCTATTGGGTAAAGAAGGACAACAATGACTGAAAAAGAAGGACAACTTTACTTTGTTATATCTGAATGGTGGGATCAAGTTTTCACATCAGGAGATAGCAAAGACGTGAGCATCCGTACACTTGTAGAATACATTATGGAACTGGAGGATGAAGATGATGATTGATTATGACAAGTTTAAGCAAATGTTTCTTCAGGGTGCTGCTTTCAGTATTGGTATTGTAGGCATTGCAATCATCTGTATTGTTATGCTCTCTGGTGGTGAAGATGAAACACTCATGAAACCACATGCCGAAGTAGTTGACACCTACAAAGGATGTGATATAGTAAGATGGTCTACGAGTAAAATGGCTGAGTATAAGTATTTCCTCTACTGTGAGAAAAACAAATGACGTATTTTAAATACATCACAGATCATCTGCTTCGTGCTTGGGTTCAGTCCTGGACTTATAACTTCAGGATTTGGGCAGACCTAATGACCAATAGATACGATGGTTATGCTCTCTTGGAGGATGATGATCCAGAACGAGAATGTTATGAATGGTTCTGGGCATCTATCAATATGGATGAGATATATAGCAAAGAGTTTCTTGAAGAACTCTATCAGATGGTAGATGATATTGATAGTGGTAAAGTGAAGACATATCCTATGGATGATGTTCTTAAAATATGGACAGAAGATGCACAAAAGTATTATGACTGACAACCGGAAGAAATGGACAATCTGGACATCCATTTATGTTTTTGATTATTGTGTGTTTTCTTGGAGAAATCACATGTGGCCACATCTTGATGGATACACAGATGAAGGTATGATGAAAACACTTTTCTGGCATTACCTAAACTACGGCAACACTACCACATACTATGACTTCTAAAACGGAACTTCAAATGAAAATCACTGTAGTTTCTGATCTTCACTTAGAGTGTTGTGAACACAGGCACGGGATTCCTGATCTTGGAGAAGGTGAGATTCTCATTCTTGGTGGTGATATTCTCTGTGCCCGTCATTTTAAGAAGAATGGTCCTCATCGTAAGATCTATCAGGGCTTTCTACAAAAGTGTGCCGATAGTTTTGATGATGTCCTGTATATCGCAGGAAATCACGAAGCATACGGATACAACTATGAAGGTTCTTGGGATGTTCTGAAAGAAAATCTTCCATCAGGCATTCATCTAATGGAAGATAGTGTGGTGAAGATTTCTGACTGGGTATTTTTTGGATCTACTCTTTGGAGTGATTTCCGAAATGGAAATATCTTGGAAATGATGGAAGCATCACAGTGTATGAATGATTACAAAACCATTCGTATTACTTCAAAGTATCGTAAGATGAATCCTGATGATACTTATGGTTTTTATAAAAAATCCAAACAATTCCTTCTGGATCAGTTGGAAGTCTTCAAGAATGATAAGGTCTGGGTTCTTACTCATCACGCACCATCGTATCAGTCCGTTCATCCCAAATACAAGAATAGTGGAATTACGAATGGTGCTTATGTGAGTGATTTGGATGATTTGATTTATAATCATCCACAAATCAAATACTGGTCACATGGACATACTCATAATAGTTTTGACTATAAGATTGGTGATTGTCGTGTGATTTGTAATCCTCGTGGATATTATCCTATGGAACTCAATTCTGATTTCAATCCAAACTTTACTGTTGAAGTTTGAACCACCTGAACAACTGGCACAGGGAGACCCCACAAGGTCTCCTATTGGTCTACAATAACCTTGTAAGCAATCAAACCGATGACCAACCACCCAATGGCTGACCAACAACTAAACTTTGAGTAAAATGAAAGGCACTATCTCACCGTTGCTGAGGATTATTATGAGCGATCCTGAGATGAGTAAAAGATTTATAATGGGATTTTTCGCAGGACATACAACTATCGACCTAGGCAATGGTCAGAAGGTTACTGTAAGTCGCACTCAACGAAAAAGCTTAAACAAACCAAGAAAAAGGAGAAATATTTTTCAGCTACTTCTTGGTAAGTAGTTACAAACCACTCACTATTTATAGTTCAAATCAGCAACAACAGGAGGACAACTGATGACTGACTACGAACAAAAACTCTATGATGTGATTGCTGATTGGTGGGATGAAGTATTTACTGTCAATCCACCACCAGTAGATTCTGATGGTGAGTATATGGATAAGAATCCTACCATCATTGACCTTATTAAATCTATCAGTAAGATAGATGATTGGGATAAACCAATCCCAGAAGGTGTTGATCCTTACAATTTAACTGGAAGAGATCCAACACGTTCTGTATGGAAGAATGGCAAACGCCCTTCCCCAGATTATTACGAAATATGGTATACAAAAGAACAATGACACACAACCTCCCAGAGAAAGACTTGAAGACCTTTACAAACAGAACGAACAGTGATATGATGAGGGGGTCAAATGACCCTCTTTTTTATGGACTATACTGACTACCTCAAAGCTCAACAAGAGATAAACGAAATCCGTCAGGCATCTGTACGTGGTTGGGGAGTATGTATCACACACTTTCTTCTGGCACCAGTAGCATCTGTATACTATGGTGCAAAGACTAAGTACTGGAAACCCACATTGATTGCATCTGCTGTTGCACTTGGTGCTGTTCCTTTGAGTGTGGTTGATTTTGGATTCACTCTATCTGTTGCACCCCCTATTACTTCTGCTGCACTTATCATTAGTAATACCAATAAGAAGAGAAAGGAACTTGGTTTCTTGACTCCTGAACAGGCTGAGTTTTCTTTATACGAAAAAACTAAAGGTCAATAAATATTCACACAGATGAGTTAATCATGTCTGAAGAACCTTTCAGTCTACGCCCCCTGTTTGACATTGCAGGGGGCGTTGTTATTTCAATTCTACTCCTATCAATCCCATTCTTGATACTACTATGAGCACAAATAATTTCGCAGTCTATACTAAAATTGGATGTCCATATTGTACAAAGGTGACTGGCGCACTTCAGTTGGCTGAACAACGATATGTGGAGTACAAATTAGGAAGAGACTTTGAAAAGGAAGAATTTTACTCTGAGTTTGGAGAGGGTTCTACCTTCCCACAGATCACTGTAGATGGTAAAAACCTTGGTGGATGTGCCGAAACTGTTAAATACCTGAGAGAAAATAATTTGGTCTGATGGATTTAGATCTCTACGATGCTGTCGAACATACGATAGACTACGCCTTTCAAGGTAAGTTTATGTTGAATATGTACGAGTATCTGAAGAGTAATAAATCTACCAGAACCACCGTAGAAGAGTTCTTAATGAGTTGTACTGCGGCAGAGATAAAGAGTATCATATTAGACCTTGAAGGATACTTAGAAGGTGGTGACGACAGTT
>Ga0222718_10000976_pt1 | contig 28951 bp, 21 predicted proteins | sample C33_27DmetaG_FD_165045 | JGI IMG/M metagenome (GOLD analysis project Ga0222718, IMG submission 165045) | Estuarine water microbial communities from San Francisco Bay, California, United States - C33_27D | ecosystem: Environmental > Aquatic > Marine > Unclassified | place: USA: California...
GGTGGTTTGATACAAACGATTTATCTGGTTCCGCTATATCTCAAGTTTTTGAGAGTAGATTAGACGATGTTGAAGACAGTCAAACTAGCTTGGCTGATTCTTTGGCTGATGAGGTCACAAGAGCTACAGCAGCAGAGGCGGCACTGTCAGCAAGTCACGATGGATTATCAGCAAGTCACGATGGATTATCAGCGAGTTATGCCTCCTTGAGCGCAAGTTATGCTGCTTTAAGTAGAAGTTACACTGTTTTTAGTGCAAGTGCTGGGGCGGGTGGGAACCTCAATGTTAGTATGGATGCTGAACTTATCTTCGATGGAGATACGCTTATGACTGACGCTGATGTTTATATATCTGGATCTGGAAACAATCTTTATCTTCATGGTACGAACTATCAAGGTATGCCCGCTAAATTTGAGTTCTCAATTATCAGCGGCAGTACCTTTATTCAGGAAGTGGCTCATGGGAACTTCGGGGACTCAGTTGATGATCCGTGGTTTAAGTTCGATGGGGACACTCTAGTTACCCACGCCGATATTTATGTTTCAGGATCAGGCAACCGCCTATATATGAACGGCACAAATGAAACCGGCGGCTATGCAAAATATTACTTTGATATTGTGAGCGGAAGTGTGATGATTCTAGAATCAGGTTCTGTTTAAGACATAGAAGTATTTTAGTGACTATTTATAATAATGTGCATATGCACTTTTTGGAGGATAATATAATGGCTAGTCCACGACTAAGAAGAAAAAGAAGAGCAGCTAGATTGGCTGCCAATGGTTTGGCTCCTGCTCAAGATCAACAAGTTGCTAAGGCTCCTGTAATAGAAGAGGCTCCTGTAGTAGAAGAAGCTCCTGTAGATCAAGGAGTCGAATTATTAGGGACCTGTGAAGACGAAGAGTGTGAAACAGAGGAGTGTGAAACAGAGGAGTGTGAAGTGCACCCCTCAGAAGAAGCTTCTGAAAAGCCCTCTAAAAAGGCAAAGTCTAAGAAGAAGTCACGTGCTAAGAAAAATAACTAAATCTATAATTCTAAAAGAGGCTCTAAGAGTAGACCCTTCTGCTTCAGTGCAGGCACTTTATGATATAGTTACCTCGATTAGAACAACCACCCAAAGAGATTCAAGTAGAGTCTCTTTGGCTAAAGAACACCTCAGGTCTATTAAGAGTCATATGAGATCTCTCAATGAGCGTGTTAACTCTTTAGAAGAACAACTAAAACTTTTAAACGAGGAAAAATAAAATGGGTGGCGTTGCTGGTCACATGGATCATCTCTATGATAATAGGGATCTAACCTTCGGTGAAATGAAGGATATTATTCGTGCGGCTGCTAATGCCGAGCTTTCTACTGAAGAAAAGGTAGACGGGCAAAACTTATTTATTTCTTATTCTGTTCCCGAAGGCAAAGCCAAGGGCGCTAGAAATAAAGGTAATCTCAAGGCTGGCGGTCTTGACGCAGTTGGATTAGCAAAGAAGTTTGCAGGTCGTGGTGGTTTGGAGAAGGCTTTTGTCAACGGTTTTGATGCCTTCGAGAAAGCAGTAGAATCACTGTCTGATAGAGAAAAGATCAAAGCTTTCGGTCCAGATGCGAACATCTGGTATAACTCAGAAATTATGGACCCAGGGACAGAAGGCGATCCAAACGATCCCGGCTCGGTCAATGTCATAAAGTATGATAACAAGATTTTAAAGATACACGGGGTTGGGCACTTTGTATTTGACAGAGAGACTGGTGAAAAGAAACCAATCCCAGAAGGTACACTTGAAGTTATAGATAATGCATTAGAGAGAATGCAATCTCATCTGTCGAATACTGACAGTAAATACAAACTTGCAAGAAAAGCTATCATAAATCTACAAAAACTAGAAGACGAAGAAGTCTTATCTCGATCCATAGCTCTGATCAATAGACAGATGTCGGATAATGATCTAAATGATAGATCCACAATGCAGGATTACATGTTCACTAGATTACTAAGGGGTATGGATTCTGAACTACCAGAAAATACTAAGAGAGAGATAGTAAAATATCTAATGAAACTCCCTGGGAACATAGGACTAAGAGCACTCAAAAAGGGATTATCCAGTGAAGATCTAGCAGACCTAAATAATGTGATAGCTGCTAAAAAATCTCTTTTACTACAAGCAGTGGAACCACTTGAGAATGTAGTTCACGATTTCACAGTAGAGCTTCTAAATGGTCTTGATAGTGTATTTATCGCTGATACTAGTAAAGAAGTGATGAGGCTCAAGGATGAACTTTCGAAGGCAGTAAAACAGATTACAGCGAAAGGACCAGAAGATCCTGCCGCTATGGAAGTAATGCAAAGGCATCTAAACAAGATAAAAGACTTCTCTCAGATCACAACACCAGTTGAAGCTGTCGTGTTTGATTATAACGGTCATACCTATAAGTTTGCTGGTAACTTTGCTCCATTGAATCAGATCCTTGGAATGTTTAAGTATGGAAGTGCGGCTCCTATCCTGGCTAAAGAGGGAATACAAAATAACAAGAGTATCTTATCAGAAGATGAGGGAAATATAAAGACTGATCGAGCTAAAAAGTTTGTTCTCTCGCTCCCTAAATTTACTCCAACAGAAAGTTGGGGCAAGCCTGATTCTATGGAGAGAAAACAGGTTGAGAAAATCTTCTCAACTTTGTCTGGGGGTGCAAGTATTGAAGCTCGTCTACAGGATTTAAAAAGGCGAGCATCTGAAGAGGTAAAGATGACGTCTCCAAGGCGTATTATTAGTACTCTTATAATGTTAGAATCTTTGAGTGCTGTTATTAATAGTTTCTCATCCTCTGCTGCCGGATTTGTTTTTGAAGGTTTTTTAGCTGCGATGCTCGGAGGAAAACAAGAGGCAGAAATAAGTGCCAAAGGAAATCTTCCGATTCAAGATTTGATTGCATTTTCATCTCTAGACGGTGCCGCAGAGGTACCAGTCAGTCTAAAACTTCTTAGACAAGAGGGGGGCATCCATGGTAGCTATACAAACCTTATCGATTCGCTAAATGAATTTGCTGATGGTATGGTTTATATTGTAGCCAGAAAAGCAAAAGACGAGATTCTCTTAGAGCAGTTCAAAATCACAAGAGATAACGTATTTGAACTATTGACACAAGGTCGTAGAGCGGCTGCTCAAAATGAGTTATTTGGTCGTGGGGGCTACGGAGCCTCAACAACACTAAATAAACTGAGGAGAGCTAAAACCTGGGAAGAAAAGTACGAGATATATCGTTCAACCAATGGCTATAATGCTGCACAAAGAGAGAAAGATATAGAGAAAGCTAAAAGTGACCTTGAATCCAGAGAAGAACAAGAAGCGGCTATGAACGCATCCTCAGCGGAAAGAGATGCCGAAGAGAACCAAGTAAAAGAAGAAGGAAAAAGAATCATAACGGTTGAAGAAAACCGGAAAATGATAGAACAATACCTTCTTACTGAAGCAAAAAGAGGCGGTAAACAGTGGGTTATTAGTGCTAAACAATTGCCTAAATTCGACACTGCAATATCAAACTATAAAGAACTTGGTGAATTACCTGTTTCTCCTGATAGAATCGTAAAAATAGCGGCTCAACATATGGATTCACTAAGTAAGTCCGTTGAAGATATTTTTGATGCAACCAAGAAGCTCTCCGATAATATTGATAACTATTTCACATATGGAGACAGAAGCCAGGCTATCAACGCTGGCTCAGAAGCTATCAAAGACTCTGAGACTATCGGGAGAGAGATGACTCAGCAAGTATCTGATGCATCTTCTACACAAACTGAATCATTAGACCATAATAAAGTTATTACTGAAGATGAAGATCGCAGGATTGCTCTGTTCCCTGGTAAGTTCAAGCCACCCCATAGAGGTCACTTTGATTATGTAAATCAGATTGCTAAACGCTCTGATGTGGATGAAGTTATTATTCTTATTTCTCCCGTCGATTTCCCAGAGGTTACCAACGAGCAGTCGTTGTCGATTTGGAAAGAATACCTTAAAAATGGAGAGCCAAATATCACTGCAAAGATTGCAGACTACAGAAGTCCCGTTCAAGCTGTGTATGAGTTTGTGGCTGATCCAGTGTCAGCTAGAGATGGAGACACAGTTCTTTTAGTCAAGAGTAGCAAGGATGTTGGGGATACCCGTTTCAACAGAGCACAGCAGTATGCTGATAAACATAATCCAGGTGTAACAGTGGATGATATTGTTGAGGACCCCATTCAATCTGACGGCGGTATTGTTTATAGTGCTCGTGATATGAGACAAGCTATCAATGATGGCGACAGAGAAAAGTTCTTATCTTATGTTCCTGAAAGCGCAGATGCTGATGCCCTCTGGGATACCTTGACCAAAAAGGAAGAGAGTTTAAATAGTTTGATTGATGATGCTATCGAAGAGATGAGTACGGTGGCTGGTGGTGCTGTCGGCGGATATCCTTTACCGTTAGGTGCGAAACCTGTTTATCCCAAGGGAAACAAAAGAAAAAGAAACAAACCTAAAGTAAATCGTGGAAAACGTCAAAGACGGAGATAATTAGAATACTATGACTATACTTGATCGTAACACTTTGATTGCTGAACAACTCATAAGAGAGTATGTGCGGAAAAGAATTAAAACTAAGATTACTGAGACTGCTAAGAATGAAGCAAGTCTCAGAGCCTCTGTCCGTAAACTTCTTATAATGGAAGCTGAGACTGGAACAGAAGAGCCCAGCACCTATACTGGTATAAATGTTCTTGCTGATCTATTAAAGAATATCATCCCAACCATTGAAGATGATTATACTATGCTGACCACCTCCAAGGAACAAAGAGATTCTTTTAGAAATCACTTAGTACATGCGATCAAAAACTCCCTAAGACCTATCGAAGTAACTGCTCAAGCTGAAGATGTTGATACAATGGGTGAAAATGTTGTATTTGAAATAGATGCTGATGTTCTTACTGAAAAAGTAACAATTGATATGACAGATGATGAATTAGGGTCTGATGACCTTGGATTATCAGATGAGTTTATTGATATAGACAAGGAAGAAGAAAAAGACGAGTTTGTTTCTATAGAAGACCAAAATGAAACCGGTCGTAACTTTGCGGCAGAAACATTTAAAAGAATAGAGAAGCAAATAGTAGATTCTTATGATATGCTAGCAGATGACAAGGATAGGGATATGTTCTACGATTACTTGGTCACAAATATGCTCCTATATTTTGATAAGTTTGAATCAGATCTATCTACAACACTTCCAGACGTAACCACCCCAGAATATGAAGAAGAAAAAGATTCAGCAGAAGCAGTTGATAATGAAGAAGAAACTTCAGATCTCGGCTTAGACTTATAAAAAAAGACTATTTTACTCTTAACGCTTTTTCATCCTTGGTTATAATAGCTGCAAGCTGTTTAACAACGAAAAAAACTCTTTTCTACTTTTTCTTACTTTTATCTTAGCTTTTCTAACTCTTAACAGCTTTAACAGCTTTAACAGCTTTTAACATAATACTTATGAATAAATTGACAACTATTAAGTGTTGTTGTATACTATTATCAATGGGGGTAACCGGTATCGACTGATGGGGAAGTAAAAACGGTGCAAGGGTGAGGGAAGCGTGGCTCACTATAAACGCTTAACATAATAACTGCAAACAATAACGCAGAACTAGCACTAGCAGCTTAAAAACCTGGCTACGCTTGAGGCGACGACAGCCGAAAAACAGAAAGTCGTATTTGCGATTCTAAGTGCTTTTGATTATTTTTGCCGTAAATAAAATGATCTAGTCAAGTGGGCTGTCTGACGATAAAAACAGACCTAACCTTGTGAACGACCTTTTTATGGAGCTAGACAAGACGGGAGTTCGATTCTCCCTACCTCCACCAGCCGCCTTCGGGCGGCTTTTTTATTACCTTTAAGTATGCTCTCCAAACTAGTTATTTAAACCCATATTTTTCGGGGAAAGCATGAAAAAAACTATTATTCTAGATACAAACGTATACCTCACAGAGGTTAGTTCCATCTTATCTTTCGGTGAGGACGATATCGCTGTCCCAACTATTGTTTTGGACGAGATCGACAAACATAAACACAGACAAGACACAGCAGGTCTCAATGCCCGCACGATGAACAGAATGTTGGATTCATTCCGAGAGAATGGGAGTCTTATGGACGGCGTCCCACTCGGCGAGGGTAAAGGTAATGTATTTGCTGCCCATTTCGATGAGGAATATATGCCACCAGGGATGAAAACAGATGACTCCGATAATAAGATCATAGCTATTGCCCTCAGGCTTATAGAAAAAGGTCATATAGTAGAGGTAGTTTCTAGAGATCTCAATATGAGAGTTAAGTGCGATGCACATGGGATAAAATGTCAGGATTATCAGCCTCAGAAAGTTATTCAATCAGTTGATAACCTATTTGAAGGAACTCAGGAACTTGAGGTTGAATATAGTATTATAGATCGCTTTTATAGCGGTGAGCCGTTCTGCCTAGAAGAACAAGAGGTGAAACTTTTTCCAAACCAGTTTTTACTTCTCAAAAACACAATAGCCAACAAATCAGCTATTTGTAGGTTTGTTGATCATAATACTCCACTTAGAAAAGTAAATAAATATAAGAATATCTGGGGATTTTCGGCACGAAATAAAGAACAGCAGTATGCAATGGATCTCTTGTTTGACAAAGATGTTAATATTATATCCCTAACCGGTCCTGCTGGTACAGGTAAAACACTATTAGCTACTGCTTGTGCCCTGGAACAGGTAATGAACACAACTGGTGCTAGTGGAGGCTATGATAAGCTTATTATTACTCGCCCTGTCCAACCTATGGGACGTGATATCGGATTCCTACCAGGAACTTTAGAGGAGAAGATGCTGCCCTGGATTGCTCCTATCCGAGACAACCTAGAACACCTGTTCGGTGATCGAACAGCTTTAGATATGCAAGTAGAACAAGGAACTATTGAGATTGAGGCTATGACCTATATCCGTGGTCGCTCTATTGCGAATGCATTTATGATCGTAGACGAAGCTCAGAACTTAACAGCACACGAATTAAAGACTATAATAACAAGAGTGGGACACGGGACTAAACTAGTTCTTACAGGGGACATTCAACAAATAGACAACTCTTATGTTGACTCTGTGTCTAATGGTCTTACCCACGCTGTTGAGAAGTTTAAGGAATATAACATAGCTGGTCACGTCACTCTGACAAAGGGCGAGCGATCAAAACTAGCGACTTTGGCATCGGAGATACTGTGAGAGATTATATTGAAGAAAAGATCAAAAACACCACTAAACATTTCAAGTTTGGTAATGTTACCGTTCTTCAAATAAATAACGATGACTCTACAAACTTTTCGCCAATTTTCAAGAGATTGGAAAAGGAGTTTCCTCCTCATTATTTCAAGGATTTAGAGGGCGTCGAAATAGCTCACCGAAAAGAGTTTGATGACCGTAATATCTCCGCCATGTATAAAGATAACTGGCTGTTTATATCAAATAAACAAGATGGGATGAGAGACCTATTAGATGACTTGATTCACGAGATGGCACACCATATTGAGGTATCTCATAATGATATGATCTACTATGATGGCAGCATAAAAAAAGAGTTTCTGGAAAAAAGAAAGAGACTGGATTTTGAATTGAGGGCAGAAGGTTATTGGACTGATGATTATGACTTTTCAAATGTTCAATATAATAAAGACTTTGATGATTTCCTGTATAACCGTATTGGTTCAAATATGTTGAAAATGGTTACAGCAAGCGATTTTGTAAGACCATATTCTTCGGTATCTCTCAGAGAATATTTCGCTACAGGGTTTGAAGCTTATTATTTAGGAAAAAAAGACTTGCTTTTTAAGCTATGTCCTGTATTATATAAGAAGATAGATGAACTACATAACCTCTAGTTAGAAAGAAGGTTACATTGGCTGGAAAACATATTTCCTACTCGGAGTGGAAGAACTGGCATATTTGTCCACACTACCACAAACTCACTTACATTGATAAAGTAACTCAGTTCGAAGGCAATATCTTTACAGCCTTTGGTAAAGCCCTTCACACGGTTTGTGAGTATACTTTGACTTCCCCCGAAAAGTACAGGGAAGCTGGCGCTATTGATGCGCTAGTTAAAGAGCAGTTTTTGAAAGAACTCAAAGCCCTCCCAGAAGAGGAGCAACAAAGAGCCAAGCGTGATTTTAAACTCAAAGAGTGGCTTGTAAGTGGTTTGGAGATCGTTCCCGACCTTTACCGCTGCCTGGTTGAAAAGTATGGTAAGCTCGGCGAGGACTGGGAGGTCTTAGCGGCAGAAGAACAACTCTATGTTCCTATCACCGAATTCACGGAAGCAAAGAAAAACTTTAAAGGTTTTATTGATCTTGTAGTCTATTCTAAAAAAGATAAGAAAATCCACCTTATTGATTGGAAGACTTGCTCGTGGGGATGGAAGCGTGAAAAGAAGAGCGACAAGATCTTAGCCTATCAGCTTGTATTTTATAAGCACTTCTACGGTCAAAAGTACGAAGTTGAGCCAAAAGATATTGATTGTCACTTTGTTTTACTGAAGCGTACAGCTAAAGCAGGGAACAAAGCAGAGTTCGTAAGAATAACAGCAGCCAAGAAAAGAACCTCTGATGCTCTTAACGCCTTGGTAAAAGCATTGCATAATATCAACAAAGAAAACTACGTCAAGAACAGAAGTGCTTGTGTGGATTGCAAAGATCGATTTGGTACATGCGAGTTCTACAGGACAGAGCATTGTAAATAAGGAGAGAATGTGGCGAAAAAAATAAAAGTCCTAACACTAGGAGATCACCCTCTACTATCTTCAGGGGTCGGGACTCAAACAAAATATATGATCGAAGCCCTGGTGGAGAGTGGAAAGTATGAGGTATTCTCTCTTGGCGGTGCGATTAAGCACCCAAACTATAATTTGATGAAAATAAACGAAGACTGGAGAGTATTACCAGTTGACGGATACGGGGACAAACAAAAAGTACTTGGAATTATAAGAGACTTCAAGCCAGATATGCTCTGGTTTATGACAGATCCAAGATATTATGAATGGTTATGGATGTTTGAGGACGACATCCGTCCAAATGTTCCTATGGTTTATTATCACGTCTGGGATAACTACCCGTTTCCAAAGTACAATAAGAAAATGTACGATTCTAACGATGTTATTGCTACTATTTCAAAGGTTACCAGCGATATCGTAAGAAACGTCTCTCCTGATGTTCAAGAAGTGTATGTGCCGCACGCCGTACCTATGAATGTATTTGGTAAAATCAGTGAATCAGATAGGCAAACACTTCTTAGTAACAATCCTATGCTTCGTGGTAAGTTTGTCTTTTTCTGGAACAACAGAAATGCAAGAAGAAAACAATCTGGAAGCTTGATTCATTGGTTCGGCGAGTTCCTAAAGCAAGATCATATTGATCAAACAAAGGTATGTTTACTGATGCACACGGATACAGGAGATCAACACGGTCAACCGCTTGAGTATCTTGCAGAAACCTTTGGGCTAACAAATGGCGAGATAGTTTTCTCTAACCAGAAGATGCCGGCTGAAGAACTGGCAAAGCTTTATAACATTGCAGATTGTACAATCAATATTTCAGATGCTGAAGGTTTTGGCTTAGCTACACTTGAATCGCTATCTACTGAGACCCCTATTATTGTGACGATGACGGGTGGTTTACAGGAGCAAGTGACCGATGGTAAAGAATGGTTTGGTGTTGGTATTGAGCCCGCCTCAAAAGCTCTTATTGGGTCTCAGTCAGTTCCTTACATTTATGAAGATCGTATTTCCAAGGAAGATTTTATCGCTGCCTTGAATAAGATTTACACAATGCCAAAAGATGAGCTTGCTGAGTTAGGTAGAAAAGGTCGGGATCACGTCCTTAAGAACTATAACTTTGAAGACTACAAAAAGACTTGGGTAAATCTTCTCGAAGAGGTCCACGAAAAATACGGATCCTGGGAAGATCGAAAAGGATATAAAGCTTGGAGAATGGTGGAATTATGACGGCAAAAAAGAAAATACTTATAATGGGTCCTATCTGCAATATTAGCGGATACAGTGAACATGCAAGAATGTTTGCAGATGCGTTCCTAGAAGATGATAACTTCGAAACATATCTTATAGATCTTCAGTGGGCTAACACAACAAGAAGCCGTACCTACGAGAAGAAGTATGCAGAGTGTATAACAAAATCTCAGGTGTATCTAAGGTATTTACAGTCCACCAATATTTCTATGAATGACGGCTTTGACTGCTGTTATCAAGTGCGTCCTCCTAATGAGTTCCAACAGGTCACTGATTATGATATAGGGGTGACTGCTGCGCTGGAGACAACTGCTGCTCCTGCTGAATGGATCGATAAATGCAATGCTATGCAGAAGATTCTAGTGGTTTCCGAGCACGCCAAGAAGAATCTTGAAAATGCTGTGGGTGAAAATGGTGAGAAGATTACGACTCCTGTTAGCGTTATCCCGTTTTACAACAATCTGCCTGCTACCAGTGATAGAGAAAAATTTGTCGGCTACGAAGACATCACGACGGACACTAACTTCTTGTGTGTTTCACAAATTGCACCAAGAAAAAATCTGCACGAGATGATCTCTAACTTTGTACAAGAGTTCAAGGATGATCCAAATGTCGGTCTTGTCCTGAAAAGTTATATTCAAAACAATAGCAACATTGACAGGAATGAAACAACCAATAACATTAAAACATTCATCAACAGTGTGTCAAAAGATAAAAAATGTAAGGTATATTTATTACACGGTAATATGTCTGAAGCAGAGATTTCATCTCTTTACGATAAAGAGGTTATCAATGGTTATATCTCTACAACTCACGGCGAAGGGTTTGGTATCCCAATCTTCAATGCGGTCTGTTCTGATATTCCTGTTATTGCAACTGCCTGGTCTGGTCATCTAGACTTTTTATCCGCCCCTGTTGAAAACGAAGTGAGTAAAAAGGTAAAAACAAAGAATCTATTTTTGAAAGTTCCATATCTTATCGATAAGGTTAAGGACTATCATATTATGCCTGGTCTCATCAGTAAGGGTGCAAAATGGGCATATCCAGATATGAAAGCCTTTCGTAAAAAGTTAAGAGAACTAGCAGAGTCTAGGCGTGTGCATAAAAAAGATGCAGAGGTATTAGGGGAACACATTAGAACTACGTTTATTAAGAAATCAGTTTTTCAAAAGATAAGAAACTCTTCACTTGATGTTCCGGGTGATATAAGCATAAACACTGAAGATTTAGAGAAGCAAACTATGCAAGCCATTCAGCATACAACTGTTATGATGAATTTAGGAAGTCACATTGGTGAAATATCGGAGAAGAGTAAATGACTACTTTAGATTTAGGAATTGTTCAGATCAGTAGTACTAATACTAAAAGAAAAAATATCCTACTAAACAAGATTATCCCAACCTGTGTGAGAGTCTCTGGAGGGAAATACACTTTAGTATCGAACCACGACGAAGAGATGAAAAATTTAGTAGGTGAGTTAGGGGGGGTATTCTCTGAATATACTGCTTGGGAAAGAGACATGTCACGAAAATGGCGACAGGGAATCGCAACCAGAAATGAGGAGTGGATCACCCTTTTGGCAGATGATATCTTACTTCAAGACAACTGGTTATCAGAGATGACAGCCTTCCTACAAGATAAAGAGCCAGGTCAGTACGGCTTTAGGTTAGTAGACGAAGAAGAGAAAAGGCACGAGTTCGGCGAAGACTGGATGCAGTTCCCAGACCCCATTAGAGGTTTGCCTCATAGAGGTCTTGATTATGATATAAACACAGGGAAGATAGAGCAATCAAACACAGCATATGTGGGAATATGTGTTGTTCATAGAGATGTTTTAGAAAAGATTGAACCATTTGGTTTATTCCAGCTTTGTCCAGATGTTATGTGGAGTATGGCTATTCGAGATTGTGGTTTTCCTGTTTCGTTCAACCCAAAAGCTGCGGCTTATCACCTCGGCGATCGCAAAGATAATAGATAAAACTAAACATTATGATGATGTTTGCATATAATAAGGTATAAAGAGGAGAACAATATGAAACTTTCACCACAAGCTGTAGGAGCACTACTGATGACATTGCAGAAGTGTTTAGCAGAACAAGTAGATATTACGGAACTATTATCAGACTGGGATCTCAAAGTAGAAGATGATTTGGTTTATGTTTTGAATGCACCAACCATCTCTGCTGAAACAGAAGAGCCAACTAGAAATAAGTTCGAAGTAGAATAGATGCCCCTTTATCACTATATTTGCGACGAATGCAAGAAAGACTTTGAACTACGTCATAAATATGGTGAAAAGGGCATCCTTTGTTCACATTGTGAATCACCCTCTGTGAGCAGGTTTCTTGGCAACAAGGTCAACGTCTATGTAAAACAAAATAACAACGTATCAAAAAATAAAGTCGGGTACGAAGTTAACAAGGCAATCGATGATGGTAAGAGAGAACTAGAGAAAACAAGAAAGACTTTATCAAAAGAGAGGAAAAAAGATGAATAGTACAATCATTATTCTGCTTTTGGTAGTTTCACTTGTTTCAAATATTATTCTTTTATGGTATTGTCGGAACTTAGTAAAATTCATAAAGCTAACAACACAAGATATGACAAGTCTCTATGAGTCAGTTGATTCATTCAAAGAGCACCTGAAGAAGGTTTATGGGTTGGAAACCTTTTATGGTGACCAAACCTTGAAATCTCTTCTAGATCACACAAAACAGTTGAGTGGTGATGTCGGGGACTTCATTGAAATAAATCAAAACTTAATATATGGAGATGAGGATGCCTAAGCGATCGTCTAAGAAGAATCATTACTTTACAAAGGTGACAGAACAAGCAATCATTGATTATTGTGCGACAGACAACCTGAATACAAGAACCCAGTTGTACATCGAACATATCCAGCCAGCCTTTAATGAGTTGGTTACAAAGATTGTTTATACTTATAAGTTTACGTCCCTTGAAAATGTTGATGTTCTGAAAGAAGATTGCAAAGTTTGGCTCACAACTATCCTGGGTAAGTTTGACCCATCTCAAGGTACTAAAGCATTTTCTTACTTCTCGGTGGTAACCAAGAACTGGTTTACTCACAAAGCAAAACAGCAAACCAAGAAGAATAGACGAGAGATCGAATACGATTCGATGATCCGTGAGATTGAGGCTGTATCCTCTGGCGACAATGAGGACCTTTTTGACGAACAGGAAGATCGAGAGTTCTGGCAGTTTTTGCTGGTAGAAATAAAAAGTTGGGAAAACCCAAACTTAAAGCCCAACGAGCAGAAAGTATTAGATGCTATTCTGACTCTTATGCAAAATGTGGATCAGATAGAAATATTCAATAAGAAGGCAATCTATTTGTACATGAGGGAAATAACAGGTCTCAATACTAAACAGATTGTCAGTTGTCTCAATAAAATGAGGGAAAAGTTTAGAACTTTCAAGAGTAAGTGGAATGAGGGAGAAATAAAATAACCTCCTATTTACTGTATGAAAAAGAACCTAGAATCCCTGATCGAGCAAGCTCTCGATAATATAAATAAAGATAGACAAGTCACTGAAGACTTGTTATCTAACTTACAAGAACATATGTCAGTTGCTCAAGACCGCTACTCTGATAGTGGTCCTGTGGCTGCAAAGTTTGTTGAAACTCTACAAAGAAGTAACGAGCAACTAGTAAAGCTCGCCACCCTGGTCTATAAGAAGGAAACCGTATCCAAACAAGAAGGTTTAAGTGAGGAAGACAAGAACCAGTTGTTTGATCTTCTAAATAAGGAGTAAGGTATGTCTAAAATAATAGTAGGCAAAACTTCTGAAGATTCATCACCAATAACCCTTGATGATCCAAACTATTCTGTAGGAAATGACGACGGTCAAACCCTTATGAGCAGGATGTCAACTGCTTTTATCAGGAAACGTGGCAAATATGAGAACAATACAGGTCCTACAGCACAGGTACTTAAAAAACTAACTGCTGAACCAAGCTGGTTCCAAAAAACACTTACCAATCTTGGTATAACAGAGAAAGGATCAACTCTATACCTGTGTAGGATTATAAGTGATCATAGAACTTCTGGTTGCCCAGAGCCTGTAAGCATAGATGATAATATAACAGATCTTCATTTCACTAGATTTATACTTCCAGGAGATGCCGACGGTGGCATGACTCTAAATCCTGGTGCTATAGTCAGGGTTAGGATGGATGACAATCGCACAATGTTTGCATCTGATATTACCGGAACCATAGATAAAATAATTGATCCAACTGCTACAATAGAAAGTTTCTCTCAAAACTGCTCTACAGATATCCCCAAACCAGGCGGTGATGCTAGAACGACAGTAGAGGGGTGTTCTGCAAATACTGCTGGTGGGTCATCTGGTAGAAAAATAAAGATAGCAACAACCAAGCCGCCAAGACCAACAAGGGGAGAATTCCCTAGGAGTCCTATTACTGGTAAAAAAGCAGTAGATAGTGATGGGACGAGAACCCTATCTAGAGATGAAAGAATCGAAAAGATAGGAAAAGTAAACTCTGGATTCCCAACAAGGAACTCCTCGCCAGAACCCCACAAAGGAGTAGACCTTAGGACTACAGTTAATGGCGTAATATCAACAGGAGCACCAGTAAAGGCAGCTTTAGATGGTCATGCTGTTATTGGGACCATGAATGGTTATGGGTATGTTGTAGCTGTCAAACACACAGCTTATAAAGCTCCTACAAAAGACGGTGCATTTTGGACATTGTATGCTCATTTATCTGAAGCTGGAAGAGTAAGTGGTAAAGTAAAAGCTGGACAACAGATAGCCTTGTCGGGGAACTCCTCCGGACCTAATCTGTTTAAAACAACACCTCATCTTCACTTTGAGGTCATATATGAAAATGACCCTAGTTGGTCCACGCCAAATCAAGTTATTTCTGGCGGAGCAGTTGACCCAATAGATGATTTTTTCCTTAATAAATTTGAGAAGAAATAATGGCTAGAAGAGAAACAAGACCAAAACAAAATCTTGAAAAAAGCAAAGAAAGAAGGCTCAAGGAAAATCCTGGGGTAGTAGAAGAACAGCAATCTGGCTATGGTCAGACTCCGATGCTTGAGGCTATACCCACACACAAAACATCAAAAAACGAATGTCTTGTACCTGGGTCAGGAATTACAAACTCTTTTATTATCTTCGGTAAAGATAGACCAGGAGATATAGAAACTGGCTGGGGAGCAGAACCAAAAACTGGTGCAGCCAGGATTGATCTTATAGCTGGTCTAAGTGGTGTTGCTGCCAAAGAAACAAACGAAAAAGGTGAGGATCTAGGAACTTCCCCTAATCCTTATTTAGATTCGGCAAGAATCTATATGACCCAGCAGGCAAAAGACATAGATTCAGAAGAATACTTTCATATTGCCGACGGTAAAGTTGGAAGGATCCTGAACGAGTCAGCCATCGTAGTAAAAGCAGATTCAGTCCGAGTAATCGGTCGTAAAGGTATCAAGATTGTGACCGGTTCCGATAAATATGCCGGTGGCTCGGGCTTCTTTGTAGGTGATGACATTCCAGGAATTGATCTAATCGCCGGCAACAATGATAAAGATCTACAACCTATGGTGAAGGGCGATGATCTACAAAGGGCTCTATTAGAGATGCACGAGATGCACAAACAAGCGTTTGAGTTTATAGTCTTTATATTTAAGCTACAAATGAAGCACTTGTCAATAACATTACCAAATCCTTATATGGCGGCATCTATTCCTGCAATAATAAAGACCTTAGGAACAGATGGTGTTGAGTTGATAAGTAAGCTTGCCAAACACCAACTTAACTCTGTTTTCTTTAAATACAATATAGGTGCACCCACAGACGAGCCTGCATTGCTCCTCGCCCGTGCTCTCCTAAAACCAGCTTTCGATTTTCGAAGCAAGCATAATAACGTGAACTAAAAAATATGACTATCAATAGACAACAAAAAAACATAATCAATCCATATGTTCTAGAAGACATCGAATATGATTTTACTTCAAATAAAAGAAACTTATTTGTTATAAGTGCTATACACGAATATTATATTTCTTCTTTTAACTTTCTTCCGCAAAATAAGATTCTAAAACTATCAGTACAAGAACTACAGTCCATGGGAATAGAAAAAGAAACTCCCGATCTTACTGTCACGGCACAAGATCTACGGGCATATTCTTTTCTGTATCCGCAAAACTGCAATCTAATCGAGACAGGTGAGACAGTAGAACTTGAACTGATAGGGGAAGCTCTCGCAAACGATAAACTTTCAGCATTAGTGAATAAACTAGACGACCGAGGTCAGTTAGATCTTTATACTACAAACTCATCGCCTACTGCTATACTTCCAGAAAATATCAATAGCACTTCTATAACCACCGCTTATACAAAACTTATTGCTATTTTACCGTTCCATTCTTCGGAATATAAAAAACTAATATATAAATCGATAGGGGAAGAACTCACCCTTTCATTAGATGACTATCAGAGTGTTGAACAGCTATCATTATCTACAGTAGCTAACGCCTACATCAATAACGATGAAAATGTAGACATATATGACTGGCGTTCAAACTGTGGACCTGGAACAGAAACAAATAAAATCTATTACAATAGTGTAGATGATAAGTTCTACTTCACAGAAAGAACAGATTCATCCTCAAGTGAGTTATTTGACCAGGGGTACTGGACTCAACAAGGTCGTGAAAACGCATCTCAAGAGATGATAAAAGCTATAAAGAAAGGTGTCAGTGAGATCTTGAAGCACACTGGTCGCTTCTCCACTGCTAACTTGAATAGAATCCTTGCTATGGGTGTTGGTCTTCCTGCTGAAGATGGAAAACTAAACTTTTTATCTCATCTGGATGTCCGACCTGGGTCAAGGTGGATATATGCTGTCCGAATACCAAGAAGTATAGTGGAAATGGCTCCAGAGAATAATGATGTATTTATTTCATATGATGAATTTGAACTGACGCCCCTGGAGAGAGCTACTGTTTTGCTCGACCCAGAAAAAAACAAGTCATCAATAAAAAGCCTAATAAAAGCAGAAAACCTAGTAATCCATCTCCCCAGAGTTACTAGAACTTTCCTAACATACGCCAAACAACTACAAGAAGAAGATATTCAACCAGAGGATCTACGAGGAATAGACCTAGGCAGAGAGATTAGGCTCCTGGATGGTTTTGTTGATGATCTGGCACTTGCCTGTATCTATAACAAGGTCCGGTTAGACGACGAAGATATTATAGAGTTCTCATTCACGGATTCTTATGGGTTTGAATATTTCACATTCAATGGTTATCTCATGACCCGAGCAATCGGCAATAAAAACTTCTATCCTCAAAGCGAAGAAGAGGAATCGAATAAAGCACAGAAGATATTAAACACCTTCTCAGATTCAACTCCAACTACATTTAGCGCTATACATAATAGCCATAGAATATATAACGACTATAGTATTACGAGTGAGGATACCCTAAAGCCTTGGCTTGACTTTTTCAATGACTATCTATACCCCTCCGTTGAACTATCTGCGGAGAAAATAAGGAAGAAGTCGGCAAGCTCCAAAACAAGAGCAAGAAGGAATAGAAGAAAAAGTATATTCACAAAAGTTTCAGAACTCGCAAAAGAGGGAAAAGAAGTAGAAGACTTTTACCGACGTATCAATACAAGTAGGAATCCTTACTATCAGATAGGTCGAGCCATTACAAGCGTTGACTGTGACACTGGACAAGCTGCGTTACTAAAAGATGTAATGTCTATTTGGTCAGTAATGGATTCTAAAATATCCATAAGAGGTAAAATCCGCCAAGCTATTCTGCTTCTTAGAGACGAGGTGGTCAAAGATTCTGTTACAAGGGCTTATTTGACCCAAGCTATACAAGCAGAAGAAAACCCACAGTTATTCATACGTGATATTGAAAAACAAATCAATGAACAAATCTTTTGCTCCCTAGATGTGCTAGGAAATGTTATAGAAACATCATTCCTAGATCCCAAAGATATGAATCCCACTAAAACGGCGGCTGGACCGACACCTGCGGCAATGGCGACTAATGCATTAAAGGTGGGCTTACAAGTTCCTAAGGGTTGGAAAGGGACGCAAAAAACCCTATTCTCAAAAGATGGAGACCTTTATGAGGGTATAGTCATAAAGATAGTCACTGCTTATCTTAAGTCTGTAGCAGTTGGTATCGGTAAGGACGTTATCAAGGCAGCGTTGGGCTGCGGACCAAACGATAATAGCTCAGACCAACTTGATGATGCTTTAAGAGATCTAAAGTACGGTTTATTAGATCTAAATCAATATGTTGATAGTCTAGATCTTATTGAGATTGCAAAGAGTGTAGATCTTGTCAACGTTTCCACAACTGAGGTTGATGGAACGGAACAAATAATAAAGACTGATCCAACAAATCTTCAGTTAACTACTCTTATCACAGATATATCAAACATGTGTACTCCAAGAGAACTTGATCAGCTTATATTTGGCTCTGGTGACAATGTTCTGTATGAACTTATCCTAGAGACTGTTACTGATGGTGTTATTACTTTCCTTGTGGACAGTGATATTGACCCTAACGGCGAAGAAGAGCGGATTACAAGAACAATCGATCCTACGGTGTATGGGTCGTTTGAGTTCACAAAAGATAAGATCAAGAACTTCTTCATAGCTTTAGGCGACGCTATGAGAGACGAGAACATAGAAGACCTCGCTCAGATGAACATCTCTCCTCTCGATGCGTACTGTTCTAATTTAGAGCCCAATATCGGGCTAGATAGATTAGGATTCAGCATTAGTCCTGAACAACTTGAAGCACAATATGCCAGTATTGCGGAAGATAAAATAAATAAGATAAATGCTTTATGTGATTGGTTAAAAGACTTAGAGAATATTCTCAAAGGTTTAGAAGATCTTTTGAACGATCTTCCGTTGATGAAGCAATATGAGGATTTATTAGCGTTTATTGCCGCTATTTCTAATATGCTGTGGAACTGTCTAACTGAGTGGTGGGCTGATCTTTGGGGTGAAGACATAACCGACGATGCTTCTCCTGTATACAACTTATATTCTACACAATTCGGGAAAGATTTATTTTATAAAATCCGAGAGATTATATCAACAAGGATCATGATAGCGCAAATGCGCCGTGCTACCGGTGATGACGGTTTTATATACGCAGTTCCATCTGAAAATAGATACTCTGCGCCTATTACGCCTGCTGTCTCCATTTCACCAGTACTACTTCCTTACCCTCCCCCGGAAATCATTGATGATGACACTAGTTTTTGGTGGCTTGGTTCTTTAGATGATGTAAGAGCAAATCGAGGCGACCATGAATCATCTTATGCTCTAAGAACAAGCCCCCAGGTCCTACGAGATAGAATGAGGTCAACTTTGGGTTCTGATTTAGAAGGTGTCCAAAAATGGTCTAGTTTATTTGACCAATTGGATAGATATTTGAAAGCCTCTTCTCAAACCAATGGATCAGATCAGTGGATCAGTAATGGGCCAACAAATGATGCTCGTTGTTTGATGTCCATAGAAAACATTGAATCTGGAGGTGTTCAGGTTGCCCGAAAAGTAAAAAACAAACAAGGCATAATAGAGCGAAAAACAATAGCTCAATACATCCCACAGCCCGGCGACGTGGAACCAGATCAAGAATCAGTTGATTATTTTAGACTTTTATCTAACATAGGACCAAGATTAGAAGGCGGTCCCATCAGGGGCAGGAGGAATATGATTATTCCTCTGCCGTCAAGGAATAATGAACAAGTTAGAGACATTCTTGATGTTGCTATGTTTGGTCAAACAGATTGGAATCCTGTTTTTGCTAAAGAACAAAATGGTGGGATCATTAATCTGATATCAAACAATACAAAAACAGAATCCATTTCAGTATCTAACTACACACGATTCATTGATGAACAGATTGATTTTTCTTTTGCCAATGATCAGGGTAAATCAAGAATGAGAATGTACTTGAGGGGAACAAATAAACCACTTTACAAACCTAATGATGAGGAGTGTGTTACGAACAAGGAGGTGTCTATTGCCAATGCGATAGTGTTGTCAATTCAAGCAAGACTCCAAAGATTCTTTATGAATGTTGTTTCTATGGCCTCCTCCTATCCTCATTGGAATAGTCTTGGTACTAAAAAGCTTGTTGTTGATTATTTATCTAGGCAAACATACGATGATTTAGAATCAAAAGGGCTATCTAATGTTATTTTTGAGTATGCAGACGTTTTCAAAAAAGTTTATGTTGATAACCTTGAAAATGGCATTTCTTCTTTTGCTCAAAGTACTCCTAGGGAATGTATAAAAAGCTTAGTAGAACAAATATATTCTACAATGCTTGTAAATGTATCAGAAGATGTCTATCGCCAACTCGATACATCTCCATATTCTCAATCAGTTACTAGAGATAGATATACTGGTCTAATAAGAACATTTTATGAACAACTCACACTGGCTATAGAAAATAAAATACGGTTTGAGAACCCTTCCGCATTTGGCAGAACTGGAGAACAAGAACTACAAGAAACTTTGGATTTTATTAATAATCAACTTCTAGACGAGGATGGTCAACCAACAGCCGAAGGGTTTTATTATGGTGCTTATTATTTCCCAATTGGGTTTATGATAGCTGAGTATCTAATAGCTTATGATAGTTTGATCAACATAACAAGAAATTTTAAACAAGGGCATTACAGAAGCCTTGTAGAAATCGCCAATGCAGATGATGCTATACTTTCATCTATAACAGAGCAGGAAATAACAAGGTATTCTTCTCAACACGTTGGGTTCCCTTTCGATAAAGTAATAGGTCCCGCCGGAACAACAGTTCCTCAAGTTCTGAAAACATATTATTCCACTTCGGAAGTTCTGGAAAGGTTGGAGTTTTTATCAATACGAACAGGGATTGACAGTGAATACTTTGAGAGACATCTAAGGTATTTGGCAAGTTCGATCCAATCCACAATCGATGGGCTTGAGCGTAAAATGGCTGTCATAAGAGGATTTGCAGATGATGATGGAACGTTGAGAGAGTCAGATGAACGTGCGCTCGAAACCCTTACAATACGAGCACATTCCAATCAAATGCTGTTAGGTTTTCTTTCTGGTCAGATAGATGGAACTCTTCCGTCTATTTCTGAAGTATTTACATCTAGGCTTAATTGGTTTTCTATGACAGTCGAAGATGAAGATATACTATTAGATAACTATAGAGATTTCTTTAGGTCCTATCGTGATGAGTCAATACGAGGATATACTCGAACCCGTCTTATCCCACAATCTTTTATAAGCATAGTTAATGAAACATATACCAAACGGAATCGACAGCAACTATTAGAAGAAAAAAATGATTTCGAAAGCATATTTAGACTATGACGACCCGACAAGGCATCTCGCCAAAAATACCATTATCCTACGATGTTATAGACGGACCCTATCGCCTGAACAGGACTCTTGGGGAAACTATAAAACAAAACTTTAAGAATATGGTTCTCACAATGCCTGGGGAAAGGGTTATGATCCCAGAGTTTGGAGTTGGTCTATATGGTTATTTGTTTGAAAATGTCAATGGTAATACATTTGATGCGCTCGTCGAACGTTTGACGGAACAGACACAAACATATATGCCTATGATAAACCTTCAAAATATTGATTTCCTAACGTCAGATGAAGACCCATCTCTGTCTTTCAACGAAGTAAGGGTAAGTATAAAATATAACATCTTGCCCTTAGATGAGGATGCTGAGCTACTAATAACGTCAACCATGACTACTTAATGGACGAGGATTTATAAATGGCGAAAAGACCAATAAACTATACGAGTAGAGACTTTGAGTCGATCAAGAACGACTTAGAAAACTATGCTCAAAGATATTATCCAACAACGTTCAAAGATTTCAGCGAAGCATCTTTTGGCTCAATGATGTTAGATATGGTGGCATATGTCGGCGATCAGCTTTCATTTTATGCAGATTTCCAGGCAAACGAAAGTTTCCTTGACAGTGCTATCACATATGATAGTGTAAATCGATTATCTAACACACTTGGGTATAAAACTCCTGGCGCAGCAAAGTCAACGGGACAGGCTGCAATCTATGCCATAGTCCCAGCCGACGCTAATACCAGAGGTCCAGATCTTGATTATTTCCCAATCCTCCAGAGAGGTAGTTTAATATCTTCAAACTCTGGTGCTGTTTTCACGCTTGTTGAGAACGTTGACTTTACCGACCCTAATAATCAGGTGACTGTAGCTCGTGTTGATAACACTACGGGTAATCCAACATATTTTGCCATCAAAGCTTTTGGTCAGGTAGTTTCTGGACAAAGAAGACAACAAACAGTCTCGATCGAAAACTATCAAAGGTTCTTGAGATTGAGAGTAGATGATGATAATATTTCTGAGATACTGTCAATAAAGGACAGTCAAGGTAACGAATATTATCAAGTTGATTATTTGACACAAGATGTTATTGTAAAAGAGTTTCAGAACACTTCTGATGATAGACAGGTTGTTCCATATATAATGAAACTAAAACCTGTCCCAAGGAGGTTCGTCACAGAGTTCACCTCAGAAGGTCAAACATTTGTCCAGTTCGGTTACGGCTCTGAAGACAATATAACCACAGACGTGATTGCAGATCCTTCCGATGTTATATTAGATGTCAGTGGAAGAACTTATGTAACAGACCAGACTTTTGATCCAACAAACTTGATCAGCAGTGATAAGTTCGGCGTTGTCCCAACAAATACTACGCTGACTATTGAATACACAGCAAATACATCAGATACTATTAACCTAGCTGTCAACGGCTTGAGTGAACTGATTTCCCCTGTGCTGTCTTTCCGAGACCAATCAACACTAAACCAAGGGGAAGTAGTAAATGTTATCTCTTCCTTGGAAGTAACAAACGAAGATCCAATCCTTGGCGATACTTCAATCCCAACAGCAGAAGAAATCAGAGAAAGAGCTTTCGGAACATTCGCTTCTCAGAACCGTGCAGTTACTAGAGTAGATTATATCAATCTTATTTATAGAATGCCTTCAAAGTTTGGCAAAGTCAAAAGAGCAAATGTTGTCCGAGACGCTGATTCTCTCAAGCGTAATCTCAATGTATATCTTTTATCTGAGAACTCTAATGGTGATCTTGTTGAGCCAAATGCGTCTTTGAAAGAAAATGCTGCTGTTTGGCTAAACAAATATAGAATGATCAACGATACTATAGATGTGTTAAGTGGTAAAGTGATAAATATCGGAATAAACTTCAAGGTGCTACCAGAACTAGATGTCAATAGATACGAGCTTTTAGATGCTTGTGTGCAGAAACTTAAAGATGAATACATCAATATCAAATTCAATGTTGGTGAAGCTATCTATATCTCTGAAATATACAAACTATTGAATGAGGTCCCTGGAGTTGTAGACACAACTGAGGTAGAACTAGTGAATAAGTTCGGGGGTCTTTATAGCAACTATGTGTTTAATATCGATTCAAACCTTTCTGACGATGGAAGATTTTTGATAGTACCTGAAGACGCAGCCGTTGAAGTACTCCTTCCGGATACAGACATATTGGGGGCTGTGATATAAAATGAGCATAAAAAAATATTACGCCTCAAAAGACAATACCATTACAAATGCCTTTAAGGGCAATCTATTAACAAGGGGTACTGGATCTAATATGGGTGCTTCTGATATTTTAGAAGCATTTGTCATTCACGGTCAAACAAATGACAGTCTTTCTGCCGGACAATCTGAGGGAAATGCTAACGCTGCCGAACAAAGCAGAATAATGATTCAGTTCCCAATCTCGACCATTATCGCAGACATGGCTTCAGGGGAACTACCATCAGATGTCAGTAAGATAAAATTCCATCTTAACCTTTACAATGCCCCTCACGGTGATTCTACCCCACTTGACTACACTCTAGACGTATTTTCCTTAGCTGGTGCCTGGACTGAAGGTCGTGGATTGGACATGGAAAACTACACAGATCTAGGGGTATCTAACTGGATAAAGAAAAGCTCAGGCAACGACTGGACAAAGCCTGGTGGAGATGTTGTCGCCGCCGCCGCAGCACAAAAAACATTCTACTTCGATACTGGGCTTGAGAATATATCACTCGATGTTACTGATCCTGTTACAAGGTGGATTGACGGAACAGACACAAACTATGGTTTCTTGATCAAATTCCAAGATGCGGCAGTTTCTGGTTCTGATTCATTTTACACCAAGAGATTCTTCTCAAGAACAAGTGAATACTTTCATTATCAGCCAACCCTCGAAGCCCGATGGGATTCGACAAGAAAAGACAACAGAAGAAACTTTTATATTAGCAGTAGTATTGCAAGTTCAGAAGATAACTTAAACACCCTGTTTCTTTATAACATTGTAAGAGGTCAGTTAAAAGAAATTCCAGGTCTTGATAACCATAGTTTGGCTGTTCAAATATATTCTGGATCCACTACTCCAGCCGGAAATGCTTTGTCCGTTGTGGACAAAGACGGAGTTGCGACAACAAGTGTCAAGGCAAAACGCCTGGTTGAAAACGGCGCTACTGTAACTGGAGTCTATACCGCCTCATTTGCTTCGACAAGTTCATTTGATACAATCTATGACGTTTGGCACACAGGATCTGGGGTAAGTAGGATTAATTTCTACACAGGGTCCTATGAACCAAGGCAAATAGACACATCAGATAACCTCTATTCAGAAGAGTATATAACTTCAATAACAAACCTTGAAGATTCATATACCCAGGGACAAAAGCCAACTGTCAGAGTGTTTGCTAGAAAGAAAGACTGGCAGCCTAACATCTATACGGTCGCAACGGCTGAGACAATGCCAGACATTATAGAAGATTCTTATTATCGAATACATCGTGTTATAGACGACTTGGAAGTTATTCCATACGGCACTGGAAGTGCTAATAATAACTTCGGTAGATTGTCATATGATGTCAGCGGTAGTTATTTTGAACTAGATACTTCCTGTTTAGAGCCAGGGTATGCATATGGAATTACATTTGCGTACTATTTACAGGGTAGATATAAAGAACAATCTGAAGTGTTCAAGTTCAAGATAAAAGAAGAAGATAAATGAGCGTAAAAAAACTATTTGACAATAACAAACAAATCGTTACTGTTGGAAAATTCTTAAAGCTTGGGTCTCCTAATACGCTTGGTGACGGGATCGAGTCTGCGGAACATTTAAAACAATCTATAAATAAGAGGGATTATTTCCTTCCCCCGGTGGATTACTCAAATCCAGAAAACTTTGTAAAGTTTGGTTCGGCAGAGGAATACTATAGGAATGCGTTTGACTATATTGCAAACTATTACCCTTACGATGGATCTAATCTTGAAAGGGTAGAATTTTATAATAAAATCAGCCCACTAGAGAAATACGTTCTTGAGGATATTTACCCAACTTCTACTGGCTTTGTAACCCTCGGCTCAAACTACGGCTCGATAACCCCTAACGCCACAGGATATTTCTCATCCTCGGCAGAATATATTCAAATTAAGGGTGGACCGCACTCAGGTTCAATATACAACGAAACAAAAAATAGAACATCAAACTTAGAGTTTGGTGGAACATATGGAAGCACAGTTGAGTTTTTCCTTAAGAAGAACTCCTTGATTGATTCATCTACCGAGTCTGAAAGACAAGTAATATTTGATCTTTGGAATGGGTCTGCGACAACAGCCGCAGATTATGGTCGTCTAAGGATTGAGCTTGTATCAGGATCAGAAGATCGCTTTTATGTAACAATGAAGTCCGGCTCAAACGGATTTACAAACATTCAGGTGCCATCAGTAGGCGGTCAGACAATCTCTGACGGAGCATTTAGAAACTTTTCTTTTGTCTTCAATACCTCTGGTTCTTCTCCTACAATTGACTTTTTTGTTAACGGCACTTGTGTTGAAACAGGTATTGGTGGCGCAGTTGGTGACATTGCACTAGTCACTGGTTCTATGATTGGTAACATCGGTGCGCTAAGAACAGACGTTTTTGGTTTGCCAGGTGCGGCACAAGGTTACGGAAAGTTGTCTGCTTCTGTAGACGAATTTAGATTCTGGAAAGCTAATCGAAACGATGAACAAATCGGAAGATACTGGTTTGACAATGTCGGCGGTGGTACAGATGCTTATGATGCTAACGTTTCTTTGGGTGTTTATCTCAAGTTTAATGAAGGTATAACACAGACCGCAAGTGTTGACCAGGTTTGTTTAGATTATTCTGGTCGCCTTTCAAACGGTCTATTCGTTGGTTATGACACGGCTCGAAGCAGAGACACGGGGTCTGCCATCAACTCACTGAACCTAGAGTCAGTAGTTGAGGTCGGCGACCCAATCGTCAGAACTGGTAACTCCACTTATTCATCTACTCGGGCTAAATATATTTTATCGGGAAGCAACTACGATTATAATAATAATGCAAGGTTATTGAATCATTTCCCAAACTGGATTATTGAGGAAGAAGAAGAGGGTGCAAACGAGCTTGTAAATGTAACACAAATCATTTCAAGTTACTTTGATACACTTTATAATCAACTAACTTCTCTCAAGGAACTGAAGCATGTAAAATATATTAGCGGGAGTATGGAATCTTCCATCAATGAATATCCTTACAATGATCGACTTGTTGAATCAATGGGTCTTGAGATGCCAGAGTTCTTTCAGAACGCCGGCACATTACAACAGTTCCTACAGAGAGATGAGCAGATAAACTTTGATAACAGACTTGTTGAAGTAAAGAACTCGATTTATAAGAACATTTATAATAACCTTGCCTTTATCCTCAAGTCAAAAGGTACAGAAAAATCAATAAGAAACTTTATTAGATGTTTGGGTGTTAGTGAAGAGATCATAGCTCTAAACACGTATCCTGATAACTCAGACTTTGAGATAAAAAGTAACTATGTCTCTACTACTAGTACTAAAAAGTTTGCTGACTTTACAGGTCTGTTACAACAAGCTGACGATGAAGCAACTATCTATCAATATCCAGAATCTGGAAATGCTAACTCAAAAGGGTTTATAACAGGTTCGTCAAACATAGAGGAGTTTGCTTTCTCTTTACAGAGTGAAGTAGTATTTCCAAACAAAGATAACCCTGAACTATTATCTTATGATATGCCGAGAGTTCTTACTTCTTCTATCATGGGATTTCATACTCCATTAGATACAGACCAGTCCTCTACAGATCTAGCTTGGGAAACAGCCCTCAATGATAAGGGTTTGCAAGTTTATCTTGTAAGATCACCTGGTGAATATGCAAAAGTATACCAGCCAGACTATCTCGTTCGTGATGGCTACTTTTTGGTCAAAGATCGTGCCGGTACAACACTATTGACAAGTCCTATATTCAATGATATATATGACAACCAAAAATGGAACCTAACACTTTCACTACGTCCTAAGAAATACCCGTTCAATGATGGTATCAACGGCGCAGCAGTAGCTACAGACGGATACACTTTAGATCTTTATGGTGTCAACTATGATACAGGTATCAAAAGAAATAGCTTTTTGGCAACCGCCGCCCTCTCGTACAACGACGGTTCGGAAATTATAAAGTCGAATAAAAGAGTTTATACTGGTGCCCATAGAACTAACTTCACTGGGAGTGTTGTTAATAATACAGATGTTAGAGCATCAAGTGTTCGATTCTGGTCTGATTACTTACCTACTGGAACTTTAGACCTTCAGGCTAGAGAAGCAGATAGTCATGGTCGCCTTAGACCAAACCAAAACGCCTACTCTTTTCAAGCTAATAATCCAGGTGTTTATATCCCAGAAATACAAACACTTGCTTTAAACTGGGACTTTGCCAATATTACTGGAAGTGACGCTTCTGGTCGTTTTACTGTTACTGATATTTCTTCTGGCTCCGCTGCTGGTGATTATCCCGCAGAATACCAAGGATCAGACTTTAGCAAGTTCAACTTACGTCAGCACACAGGTCGTGGCGACTTCTTCAGTGCAAACTTTACTCCTGTAAGAAAAGAATATATTTACGTTGACAAACTCCAGATTCCTGAGTATGTTGGTGGTGATACAATGGTCAACTCTCTCAACTCTGATGAACAGACGTTTGGGATCTACACTCGACCAGAGACTTTCTACTTCGCTGTAGAGAGAAGTATGTATCGAAGTATTTCTAACAGAATGTTAGAACTGTTTGCCAGTATTGAAGATTTCAACAACCTAATCGGTGAACCAGTAAACAAGTATCGCTTGAACTACAAGCGAATGGAAAAGATAAGAGAAATATTCTTTAGAAAAGTAAAGAATGACATTCCTGATTTAGAGAAATACGTCGATTATTACAAATGGCTAGACACCTCAATGAATCAAGTCATTGAAGAATTCTTCCCAGAATCTGCCCGTCACGCTAGTGATGTTCGTAAAGTTGTGGAAAATCACGTACTTGAACGACCAAAGATCAGACATAAGATTTCTATTCTCAGAGACAAACATCCAGGCGGTCCTGGCGGCATAGAAGGGTCCCCTAGAGGAACCGTATGTTTAGATATCCCAGGTTGGGGCAAAAACCACCACCCTGTTTCCGGTCGTGAAGACGAGAACTGTACCTGGTGGAGAACTCGTGCGGAAAGAGATGTATCACCTCTAGTGGCTAGTGGCGGTGTTTTGACTACTCGAAATGCTGTATTGAATGCTTTGTCTAGAGAAATAGATCCTATTTTAGATCGTGCTGATTTGCCAACCCCAACTAATAAGCAGACTGGGGCAAACTCTGTTGTCTGTTTATCTGCAAAAATACTTCCTCCTTATTACGGTGGTATAAACCAAGATCTTAGTAAGAAGAGAAGACTACGAGACCTGACTTTTGATAGATTTGAGTCTTTAGAAGATT
>Ga0222718_10000977_pt1 | contig 28925 bp, 31 predicted proteins | sample C33_27DmetaG_FD_165045 | JGI IMG/M metagenome (GOLD analysis project Ga0222718, IMG submission 165045) | Estuarine water microbial communities from San Francisco Bay, California, United States - C33_27D | ecosystem: Environmental > Aquatic > Marine > Unclassified | place: USA: California...
TTTTTTGTTTTTTCATAGTTTCTTCCTTTTCTCTTAATTGATTATATTGTTCTACTGATATATTATACATTGTCATTACGCAACCTCCAACATTGACATTGGTACTCTGTAAATTCTACCATTTAAGTCAACCAAACATTTTGATTGCATAATTTTTGTAATAACACCAGGTGTCTTTTTAGTCTTTTGTACTACATTAACTTTCATACCGACTTTCATTACAGACTTAACTTTATTCTTAATAATATCAGCGATTAAGTCTTTAGTGATATTTAAATCTTCAATAGACATTGAAAATAATTTATTGTTAAAAGTGTTCATTTCTTTAATCATAGTGGTTTCTCCTTTTATTTGTTGTTTAGTTTATAATTGTAAATGATACTATTAATAGCGTTTTTCATATTAATATCAATTAAATTTAAAAGAGTATTGTCAACTTCAATAGTATCTTTTATATTAGTCTTCATTTTTTCTATTTGTTTATATGCGATATTTCTAACTATCGTCATATTATTTGTTTTTATGTTTTTGTTTATCATATACTAGCTAATATATCAGGATAAATAGATTAGTACAGAAAAAAATGGTAAAAATAGCAAATAAATTGGTTAAAAAAGGGTTGATTTACTTAACTTTTTTACTTTTTTTGTTCACCCTTTGTTCTTGTATCGTAAAATCGTGTAAAATTAGGCCAGATTTAGAGAAAATTGGCGATTCGGCGTTAGAAAATAAAGAAAATTTGACAGAAACGAATCTAAAACACGCAAATGTGCGTTGTAAATATTAACATAAATAGAATCATATGATATTTTGTCAAAATTGCGGACATAAATGCCACTGCAATCAGTATTGTTGGCAAAAATATGATACAGGTGGCGAAACTCTTTGTTGCAAACACTGTCGTTGCGAAAAAGAAGAAAAAAAACAAACAAATAATGAAGATTTATTTAATGGAGCATAAAAAACAATGAAAAAAATGAGAATATTTAAGTTTTGGAACGAAAAAGGCGATGAAAAAGAAAAAGAAGCGATGAGTTTAAAGAAAGCAGTAATGGCTGTACAAGGTGATTACAAAGATAAATTTATTGGCGTTGAATATGTAAGTAAAAAAGGCAAACATATCAGTCAATCGGTAGAAATACCAATGGGTCGTAAAATTAGACAAGCAATAATATTAGAAAAAAAACGAGCAGCACTTAAGGCGGCCAGAGAAGCAGGTAGATAATGGCAAAATTAGCGAAATCATTTGTACCACACGAAAGAATACCTAAAAAAACTTCACAAGGTAATCGTAAAGGTGTTAAATTTAGTTCAATGAACAAACATAAGAAAAGATCGTTTAAATTTTACAACTCACAAGGAAAATAATGCCAGCATGTGTTAGATCAGGTTTAGATGTCCATGTAGGACACGCAAGTCCAACACCTAATCCTTTTCATCAAACAAACTATGTAGGTGGTTCGCCAAATGTATCAATAAACAGCGCTGCCTCTATAAGAGTTGGTGATTTAACAAGTTGTGGCGACCCTGCTGTTGCTGGTAGTTCTACAGTCAGAGTTAATAGTATTGCTATTCATAGAGTAGGTGACGCTACTGGTGGTCATGGTAGTTGGGTGGCTAATGCCGCTTCTACAGGAAGCTCAAATGTATCCTCTGGTTAGTGTATAAATATTGGTATGCCTAGTTATAGTGTAGAAAATGTATCAAACAAAAGTAAAAGAGCAAGTCGTATATACAAAGACTTGGATTTAGACTTTGGTAGAAATATAGTCACTAATGATGTAAATAAATTGACTGACGCAGAGGCAGTTAAAAGAAGTGTAAGAAATTTAATTCAGACTAATCACTTTGAAAGACCATTCCACCCAGAGATTGGTGGTAATGTAAGAGCATTGTTATTTGAACCAGTGACACCATTAACAGCTCTAAACTTACAAAGAAAGATTGAAGAAGTATTAGCTAACTTTGAACCAAGAATTAAATTAGTACAAATTATAGCAAGACCTGATTTAGATAGAAACAGATACCAAGTATCAATTAGTTTTTATGTAATAGGTGTAGCACAACCAGTCACAGTTGAAACATTTTTAGAAAGATTAAGATAAAATGGCAAGTAATAAATTAGAAGTTTCAGAATTAGATTTTGATAATATTAAAAGTAATCTAAAAACCTTTTTACAAAATCAATCAGAGTTCCAAGACTATAATTTTGAAGGATCTGGTTTTGCTGTTCTATTAGATGTTCTTGCTTACAATACTCACTACTTAGGTTTCAATGCTAATATGTTAGCAAATGAAATGTATTTAGATAGCGCTGACATAAGAAAAAATATTGTGTCAATAGCAAAGATGTTAGGTTATACACCAACATCACCAAAAGCTCCTACGGCAATTATTGATATTTTATTAAACAATGCAACTGGTGCAGCAGTCACAATGGCTAAAGGTACTTCTTTCAATACAACAGTTGATGGAACAACTTATCAATTTGTCACAGACTCAGCACATACAATGTCACCAATAGATGGTATTTACAAATTTTCAAATATTAGTGTTTATGAAGGAACATTAGTCACATTTAAATATACAGCAAACACATCTGACCCAGACCAAAGATTTATTATTCCGAGTGTCAACGCTGATACATCTACTTTAAAAGTACAAATACAAAATTCAGTATCAGATACTACAACAAACACATATACAAAAGCTACAGGTTTTACTTCTTTAGATACAACTTCAAAAGTTTATTTCTTACAAGAGGGTGAAGATGGTAAGTTTGAAGTTTATTTTGGAGATGGTATTATAGGTAAAAAATTAGATGATGGTAATATTGTTATATTAGAATATATTGTTTCTAATAAAGATGAAGCAAATGGCGCAAGTGCATTTACACTATCAGGTAGTATTGGTGGATTTACAGATGTCACTATTACAACAGTTTCAAATGCTCAAGGTGGAGCAGATGCACAAACAAAAGATTCTATTAAATTTAACGCACCATTACAATATGCTAGACAAGATAGAGCAGTGACTACTTCTGATTATGAAACACTAGTACAAGAATTATATCCTAATGCTCAATCAGTATCAGCTTGGGGTGGTGAAGATGATGAAACTCCAATTTATGGTGTAGTAAAGATTGCGATTAAAGCAGCATCAGGTTCTACACTTACAGAAGCTACAAAAGATAGTATTGTAGCTCAATTAAGAAAATACAATGTTGCCTCTGTTAGACCAGAAATTGTTGATCCAGAAATTACAAAATTATTACTAACAACAAATGTTAAGTATGATGAAAGAGCAACTACAAAAACTAGTGACACAATTAAATCAGAAGTTTTAACAACATTAACAGATTATAATTCTAATACATTAAGTAAATTTGATGGTGTTTTTAGACACTCAAAAATTACAGGTTTAATTGATGCTACAGATACATCTATTTTATCAAACATAACAACACTAAAAATTAGAAAAGATTTAGTACCAAGTTTAAGTTTGTCAACAAAATACGATATATATTTTAGAAATGCTATTCACAATCCTCACTCTGGTCATAATGCATCAGCTGGTGGTGTAGTTAGTTCTACAGGTTTTAAAGTTCCTAATGATACTAATGTCTATTACCTAGATGATGATGGTCAAGGTAATATAAGAAGATATTATTTAGTAGGTTCAGTTAGAACATATGTTAATAGCACACAAGGTACAGTTAATTATACAACTGGTCAAATTACAATTAATTCATTAACAGTTGCGTCAGTAGAAAATATTAGAGGTGCTTCATCTTCAAATATTGAAATAACTGTTGAACCAGCTTCATCTGACATAGTTCCTGTAAGAGATCAAATTTTAGAAATAGATACAGCAAATGCAACAATCACAGTAGAGGCAGATACCTTTGTTGGTGGCTCTGCTGATGCTGGCGTAGGTTATACAACAACATCTAACTACTAATGGCAAAGTTCACAGACAAAATATCTAACCTGATAAATCAACAGGTTCCTGAGTTCGTATTAGAACAACACCCTAAATTTTTAGAGTTCATAAAATCATACTATACTTTTATGGAGTCAGCAGAGTTAGGTGTGACTTCAGTACAATCTACTGACGGTATCAAATTAGAAACAGAAACAAATCAAAATAATGAATTAGTATTAGATGGTTCTCGTTTAGATACAGATAGAACACAATTAGATGCTGGTGATAAAATTCTTTTAGAAAGTTCTACTTATGGTAAATTTACAAGAGGTGAAATAATCACAGGTTCTACTTCAAACGCAACAACAACAGTTCTTGCTGAAGATTTAGATAACAATAGAATTTTTATATCAGCACAAGATAAATTTATAAATGGTGAAACTATAACAGGTGCCACATCTGAAGCTCAAGCAATAATTAATAATTACAAACCAAACCCAGTTAATAATATACAAGACTTATTAAACTTCCGTGATCCTGATAAAGCAATATCTAACTTCTTAACAAAATTTAGAAATGAGTTTTTAAATACATTACCTGAAACTTTAGCAAGTGGTATAGATAAAAGAAAGTTAATTAAAAATATTAAATCTGTATACAAAGCAAAAGGTACTAATCGTGGACATGAGTTATTTTTTAAATTATTATTTGGATTACAATCAGAAACAGTTTATCCTAGAGAAAATCTTTTAAGAGCATCAGATGGTAGTTGGAGTACGAGTAAAATATTAAGAGCAATTAGTACAATAGGTGATACATCTAAATTAATTGGTCGTTCAATAGAAGGTGAAACTTCTGGCGCAACTGCCACAGTAGAAAATATATTTAAGTTTCAAATAGGATCAAATATTGTCACAGAATTTATTTTAAATGATGATACAATAGTTGGTACTTTTACTATTGGTGAAACTATTAGAGGTACAGATTCAGATACATCTGATACTTACATCAAAGCAACAATCACAGGTATACCTAGTGTAATTAGTATTACGAATGATGGTAATTTATATGCTGAAAATGATTCAATAGTCACTACTGGTGGAGGACAAGGTGCTATTCTTCAAGTTGATGCTGTTGGTCGTGGAGGTATAACAGATTTTGTAATAGCTACAGGTGGTAGTGCTTATGAAATTGGTGATGATATAAATTTTACAAATACAGATACAGGTGGTGGTTCTGCCAAAGCAAAAGTTTCAGTTGTTAATGGTGGTATCACAACAGAAAATGGAACTGTTGGTGGTTCTTCTACAAGTCACATTGTACTAGAAGATGAAACTACAAGAGGCGATCCATACACAGGAAATAAAATTGTACAAGAAAGTGGATCTGGTTCAGGTGATATTACAGATATAAGAATAATATCAAATGGTAATAACTATCAATCTTTACCAGTGGTAGCTGCTGCTACTACAACTGGCTCAGGCGCAGTTATTTATGCTCATGGTACAGAGATAGGTAGAATACTAGGATTAAAAATTATTGAGTCTGGCGCAGGTTATGAAGCGTCACCCTCTCCACCTACATTAGCATTACCAAGTTATTTAATTGTATCAGGTGTGACAGGTAGTTTTTTAACTGGCCATACAATTACAGGTGTTAACAGTGCTTCATCTGTAATAACAGCAACTATTGTATCTTATACATCAAGTACAGGTATATTAAAAGTTTCTAGTCCAACAGGTGTCTTTGCTGAAAATACACCTATAACTTCTAGTGGTGGTGCAACTGCTACAGTAGAAAAAAATGATTTAGCAACAGCAACAGTCACAGTAGGTTCTGTTGTAGATACTGCTGGTACTTTTATAAACCAAGATGGTTGGAGTTCAGAAACTTCAATGAAAATACAAGATAGTTTATATTACCAAGATTTTTCTTATGTAATCAAAGTTGGTCGTACTATTAATGACTGGAGAGATAGTTTTAAAAAGACAATGCATACATCTGGTTTTTATTTTACAGGTCAAGTAGATATTCAATCCCAAGTAAATGCTCAAATACAAAGTATTGTAGGTATTAATTCTGGTATAGAATATGAAGATATTGCTCTAGTTATCAATACTCTTTTCTCTACAATATTTGGTAGAAGATTAGGTACAACTGATGATGGTACTAGTTTAAGAGCAAACTCACATTTAGGTATTGATCCTGATTTTACAGATAGTACAAGTGATCACTTTACACCTAGTACAAGAGATTTAACTTTAACTAGACTAATGAGTTTCAACATGACTATGAAAGAAAAAAGTGCTATTAGAAATAATACAACTAGATTTGGTAGAGCTGTAGCTGGTCCTAATTTAAAGTCTTTATCTAGTTTAATATTGAACACACATTATGCTAGTAGAATACAAATAGGACAATTAAATGATTTAAGATTGATGGGTACAAAAAATACAAGTATAGATGGCGAGTTAACTATATTAGGCGATTTTGAACATAAACAAAAAACTGAATTTGCCTTACCATCTGAAATATTCCATATATCTAACGACAGTTTTGATGAAGATAGAGCTTCATTTGATAATACAAGCATTACCTTTGATGCAGTTTAATTATGATTATAAATAATAATAACAAGAATTTGATTGTTAAGATAAATGATAAAGTTTTAACAAAAGAGGAGTATAAATTAGAAGATAATAGTATTACTTTTAAAACACCCCCTAAACCAAATGATAAAATATCAGTATTAAGAGAGAACAATGGCCAAACAAGTAATTAATATAGGAACAACTGCTAATGATGGTACAGGTAGTACAATTCGTGCTGGTGGTGATTTAATTAACGATAACTTTACAGAAATTTATACAGCATTAGGTGATGGTACTACAATTACTTTTGATGTCACAGGCGCAACTAACGGACAAGCATTAGTTTACAATTCGGCGTCTGGTAAATTCAAACCAGGTACAGCTTCAGTAAGTTCTAGTTTTATTGTTTCAGGTGATGGTGGAGCAAACCAAACAATTTCTACAGATGACACTCTTAATGTAGCAGGTGGTACTGGTATTACAACAACTGGTGTTGCGACAGACCAATTATCTATTGCGATTGACGCAACTGTAGCCACTCTCACAGGTAGCCAAGAATTAACAAATAAAACTATCGCTGCTGGTAGTAATACGATTTCAGGTTTAACTACATCTAATTTATCAGCTAGTGCTGCGATAACAAGTGATCAACTAGCTGGTTCTATTGCTGCGGCAAAACTTGCTGGTAGTATTGGTAATGATAAATTATCCAATTCAGCAATTACAATACAAGGAAGTGATTCATCAACTGATGCTGTTGCTCTAGGAGAAACATTAGTATTCGCTGGTTCAGTCACATCAGCTATTTCTGGTAATACAATTACATTAACAGGATTTTCTGGTGGTACAGATTTAGACCAAGCAAACGCAGTGGTTAGAGATGTAGGTTATATATCTCATAGATCATCTTCAGCTACACCTACAAAAACCATAGTAGTGACAGTTGCCGCTCAAGCAGCAGAACATTATTATAATGGTACAGGTTCATCAAACAAATTTGTTATTGATGGTGACCAAGGTCCAGCTTTACAATTATCACCAGGAACATATAGATTTGACCAGGCAGACTCTTCAAACTCAGGTCACCCATTATTATTTTACCAAGACCCAGCTAAAGCTGAAGCATATACAACAGGTGTCACTACAAATGGTACACCAGGAAGTGCTAGTGCTTATACTCAAATAGTTATTGATAAAGATACACCTTTAACATTATACTATCAATGTTCTAGCCACGCATACATGGGTCATGTTATACAAGTCGTTGGTGGATTTTCAAATGGTGACTTAACATATACAAATGGTACTGCTACAGGAGATGGTTCTACTACGACAACTACAATTAATGCTGGTAGAAGTGTTGATGATGTAATTGTGACAGTAAACGGATTAATATTTGTTCCTACTACTGACTATACAATTTCAGGCACTACATTAACATTTGCTGCTGCTCCAGGCTCAGGTAATGAAATTTCAATTAGATATTTACCTTTAGCTGGTACTGCCACATATAGTAATACAACAGCAACAGGTGATGGATCAACAGTAGGATTTACAATCGCAGCTGGAAGAACAGTAAACGATTTAATAACAACAGTCAATGGTGTATTAATGACACCTACAGATGACTATTCAGTTTCAGGTACAACTCTAACATTTGTGACTGCTCCATCAGCATCTGCTGAGATCAGCATAAGATTATTGAGGTTAAACTAATATGGGTGCGATAACTAGAAATTTAGCTTTCAATGTTTTAACAGGTGGTGTTATGAATAGACCAGTATTAGAAGATGCTTCTCTAGCCAATGTCACAACAATACCAGGAGCGGCTGGTGGGTCATTTACGATAGTACAAAAACAAACTTGTAGTGATAGTACAACAATAGAGTTTACTTCAATAGGAACCCACAAAGCATACTTAATAACATTTAAGGAAGTACACCCATCAGCTGATGGCGCAGACATACAATTTTCTGCTACATTTAATGGGACAGATTGGAATGTTCCAAAATATGGTGGTGGTAATGAATTTTTAAGTTCAAAAACTGGGTCTCATGGACAACATCAATATAGAACAGATCATCAAGCAACTAACGATACTGGAAATCATAAATTTTTTAGAGATGTAGGAAATGCTAATGAGGAATGTATGAATGGTTGGTTATGGATTATGAATCCACATATAACAACTACATATAAAACTTATCATGGAAGATTTTGGGGAAGTATAAATGATATTGCTGGAACAACTGATGGAACAATAGCACATATGTTTAATGGTTTTATGAATGCAACTTCTGCTGTCACAGGATTTAGAATAAGTCCTAACTCAGGTAATTTACAATCAGGCGTAATAACTCTTTACGGATTGGATCAAAGCTAATGGGAGCAGTCACTAGAGCATTGGCAAATAATATAGGCGCAAACGGCGTATTGGTAGCTGGTGCTTTTAATAATACTAAATCTTTTGGAAATATAACTGAATTGCCAGCAAGTATATCAGCAGGTAATCTAAAATTACTTTCAACAACAACTATTTCAACTGATACGACAAATGTGGATATTACTGCTAATATAGATTCAACTTATCCAATTTATCAATTGAGATTTATTAATTTAAAAGTTGCAACTGATGGTGCCAATCTTCAAATTGATTTTTCACACAATGGTGGAACATCTTTTGGAGCATCTAAAACGACTACTTTTAGTAGAACAGTAGGAGTAGACACATCATACAGTTATGAAACAGATAAAGATTTACATGATAGTTCAACAGCTCAAAGAATTTCACACTCTCAAGGTAATGACTCCGACAGTGGTATGTGTGGATATATGTGGTTAAACAATCCATCAAGCACAACATTTCATAAAGGGTTTCAAATAGATGGAATACATTTTCAAACAGCTAAAGAAAACTTTTACTATCATTGTCATGGTGTGATTAACTCAACAAATGCTGTAGATGCAGTAAGAATTAACTGCAGTTCAGGAGATGTTGCTGGTGGCATAATAAAACTTTACGGATTAAAGGACGAATAATGGGAGCTAGAGCTAGAGGATTTGCTAACGGATTATCAAGTGGAGGTAAACTATTACCTTCGGTTATAAATGATACAAACATGGCTAATTTTACAAGTCTACCATCAGGAGTATCATCTCCTGGTAGTTTTACTAAAATAACTCACACTGATATGACTGGTGTGACTACTGCTGATTTTACTCTCAGTGGTGGATACAAAGAATATATGTTTGTTGCTTCTAATTGTAGACCTAGTAATACAACAGAACCAGATATGAAAATGAATGGTTCTACTGATGGAACAAACTTTAATTTAGCAATACAATCTGGTGCTAATAGAACAGGGTCAAGTTCAACACAACAATTACACCAAATATATGCTCCTGCTGGTCAGGGTGGTGGAACAACTGGTACATTTTGGGGGTTTGACATGGAGGGGGCTAACCAAGACAGTACTGCTGCTAGTATGACACTTCATCTTTTTGATCCACATACAGTAGGAATGGCAACATATTTTATGTTTGAATCATCTATTGTACACGATGCAGTAAGAGCTGACCATTATAGACAAGGTGGTTATTTTGAAACTACGGCAGCTATAACAAAAATGAGATTTTTTAGAGATACAGGAACCTATACAGATGGCTTTATTACTATGTATGGTCTTTCGTAATCTATTATAAATAAAAGAGAATAAGGAGAAAACTAACAATGCCAAGATACAAACTAGTAGATGGAGTAAGAATCCAATTTACTGCTGACGAAGAAACGGCTAGAGATAATGAAGAAGCGGCATACGCTGCTGCTGCAGGTACTAGAGCTCTGGCAAATTTAAGAGAACAAAGAAATATTAAATTAGCAGAAACTGATATTTGGGGTCTATCTGACTTTACAATGTCTGCTGAAATGACAGCTTATAGAGAAAAGCTTAGAAATTTACCTGCTGAATATGATACTTCTGATAGTTCGGCTTTAACAGAAAATTTAAGTAATTTAGTATGGCCTACGAAACCATAAAAAAACGATTATAAATATTGATAAGGAAAGAACATGCCAGCAATAATAACAAATAAATTTAGAATACATAACGCAGAACAGTTTTCAGAATCTTTTACTGAATCTGGAGCAAATGTGTATTACATGGGTATAGGAAGACCTCAACCTTTTGCTACTTTAACAAGAGGTGATTTAAGAACAACTAATGAAGGAACTGATACAACTCCTTTAACACCAGTTGATTCTATACAAGATGAGTTCTTTTATTTTGACGATATGTTGGCTGCTAAGAAAATTACTAGTTCAGATATTTCATTTGTTGTACCAAGAAGAAATTGGGCAACAGGTACAGTCTATGATTATTATAGACACGATTATGGAAATAGAATAACAGGTGGTACTTCAATACAAGCAGCAAATAGTGGTGCGACTACTTTATTTGACGCTACTTTTTATGTACTATCAAGCGCAAATCATGTTTACAAATGTTTAGATAACAATGGTAATGCTACTTCAACAGTAGAACCTACTGGAACATCTACATCTATTTTATCAACTGGAGATGGATACAAATGGAAATATATGTATTCACTATCAGCGGCTCAAGCAGCAAACTTTTTATCAACAGATTTCATGGCAGTCGCAACAGATGCTACAGTTGCTGCCGCAGCAGTAGATGGTGCTGTAAATGTAGTTAAAATTAAAACAGCTGGTTCTGGCGGTACTAATGGAACACACACAGGCGTTGCAATCAGAGGTGACGGATCAAGTGGTGTGGCATCTGTGACAGTAGCAGGTGGCGCAGTGACAGCAGTCACAGTGACAACACCAGGTACAGGATATACATTTGCTTATATAAGACTTGCTGATATAGTAGCAGCTGGTGCAACAAGTTTATCAGGTACTGAATTAGATGTTATTATTGAGCCAAAAGGTGGACACGGTAAAAACGCAGTTATAGAATTAGGTGGACATTATGTAATGTTAAACACTAACTTTGAAGCTAGTGAAGCAGCAAACTCTGGTGACTTTACAACAGCAAATGATTTTAGACGAGTTGCACTAATGAGAGATCCTAAGTCAGGCGGTTCTGCCGCTACAGCAGCTACTGTAAGAGCTACAAAAGCTGTATTAGTGACAGGTCCATCAGGTGATTATACTGTAGATGAAGAAATTAATCAAGCAACTACTGGCGCAGTCGGTAAAGTTGTAGAATGGGATAGTTCAAATAATATTCTTTATTATATACAAACAAGATTTAATGATGCTGGTGTAGATGCGAATGCTAATTTAACAGCGTTTTCAGGTGCAAATGTAATTACAGGTCAAAGTTCTAGTGTCACTTCAACTCCATCAACTTCTTCAACAACAGTTGATAGTGTTGTATTCACTAGTGGTTATAATGCTGGTGAGTTAGATGCTGATACAGGTGATGTTCTTTATGTAGAAAATAGAGCACCTATTACAAGAGCGGCCGATCAAACCGAGAATGTTAAATTAATAATTGAATTTTAGAGGGAATATAAATGCCAAGTCCAACAGACTTTAACCTCTCGCCTTATTATGATGACTTTACAGAGTCAAAAAAGTTTCATAGAATACTTTTCAGACCGTCATTTGCAGTTCAAGCGAGAGAATTAACACAGTCACAAACATTATTACAAAACCAAATTGAAAGAGTTGGTGATCATCTGTTCAAAAAAGGAGCAATGATTATTCCTGGTCAAGTATCTATTGATACAGAATATACTTCAATTAAATTAACAAGTATTGCAAGTTCAAATACTTTAGCACAATTCACAAATGGTACATTGTTAACAGGTGGTACTTCAGGTGTAATCGCAGAGATTACTGGAACAGATGCAACAGACGGAACTGACCCTAATACTTTATATGTAAAATATAATAAGACAGGAACAAACAATACAAGTTTTGTATTCTCAGATGGCGAAACAATTACAGGAACAAATAGTGATAGTGTTTCATTATCAGCAGTTGTAGCAACTACTCATACAGGTTCTGCCGCAAAAATTCAATCAGGTGTATATTATATCAATGGTTTCTTTGTTCAAATAGATACATCAACTTTAATATTAGACAAATATACAAACACACCATCATATAGAATAGGTTTTTCAGTCACAGAAAGTTTTGTGACTCCTAATGATGATAATAGTTTGAATGATAACGCAGCTGGCTCATCAAATACTAATGCTCCAGGCGCACACAGATTTAAAATATTACTAACACTTGCTAAAAAAACATTGTCTTCAACTGAAGATGAAAATTTTTATGAAATCGCTAGAGTTGAAAATGGTACTATAAAAAGTATTGTAAGAAATACAGAATATGCTGTATTAGAAGATACACTTGCTCGTAGAACATTTGACGAATCAGGAGATTATGTTTTATCTAATCCTGACTTTGATGTAAGAGAACATTTATCTTCTGGTAATAATAGAGGTATCTATACTTCAGGTAATGGTGGATTGGCTAGTAAATTAGCTCTTGGGGTATCACCATTTAAAGCTTATGTAAAAGGTTATGAATCTGAAAGAATTGGAACAACTTTTGTTGATGTTGATAAGGCAAGAGATTTTGAAACAGCAAATAATCACAAAACAAGATTTAATATAAAAAACTTTATTTCTGTAAACAATGTTTATGGTCAACCCGATATAGGATTTGTTTCTGGTGATGTAGAAGCATTTAAAACAGTTAACTTATTTGATACTGCAACATCAGCTAGAGGAACGCAACAATCAACAGTAGGTACAACTGTACCACAAATTGGTCGTGCTAAATCTCGTGGTTTTGAAAATGTATCAGCAACTGAAACAAGCGATATAAACGCAACATCTTCAATTTATAGACATTATCTATTTGATATAGAAATGTTTACTCATTTAAACTTATTAACATCTGTTTCATTTACAAATGGTGAAGTAGTATCAGGTGCAACTTCAGGCGCAAAAGGTATTGTACAAAGTGTCACTGCTACTAAATCAGCAGCGATAGCTATTACTGCTGCCAATCCATCTGTCGCAACTTTATCTTCACATGGATTTAGAGATGGTCAACAAATTACTTTAACAGGTGGAACATATTCTGTAGATAGTACGGTTAACTCAGGCGCTAGAGTTTGTGTTGTTAGAAACACTACAACAAATACTTTTGAATTATTTGATAGTGATGGTACAACATCATTAAATGTCACAGCACAGTCAGGTAATCCTACAGCCTCTCACACAGTTTGTGTAGTATCTAATGTAGAAGGTACTTTTAGTGCTGGTGAAGTAATCACAGGCGCTACTTCTTCTGCATCAGCAACAATTCAAGCTGATACTTTAGGATTAAAAGGAGTTAGCACAAGAGATATAACTGCAATTAAACAAATTGGTATGGCAGGCTCGCCAACTTATACTGCTGACGCAGATACAACATCTACTTATGGAACAAATACTATAATTACAGGTAATGTCACAGTAGCAAATAGTGATGCAACTGTATTTGGTAAAGGTACAAACTTTACAACAGATTTAAAGATAGGTGATACAATTGAATTTAAGAATAACGCTGGTGGTAATGTGACAGGTATAGTTAAGTATATTGTATCTCAAACAGAATTAGAATTATCAGCAAATGTTGGTGGAAGTGATGTATCAACAGCTTCAGTGTTAACAAGGAAAAGATCAAAACTTACAAATCCTGAAAACAATACTTCAATATTTAATCTACCACATATTACTATTAAGACTTTAAAAACTACAGCTAATAGTGGAGCAACAGATACAAACTTTAATGTAAGAAGAAACTTTACAGGTACATTATCATCAAACGGTGATGTCACAATTACAGCTGGTACAAACGAAACTTTTGCTTCAAACGCAAGTGATGACTTTACTGTTAGTATTATGACAACTGGTGGTGGTGGAACAGGTGCAGTTGGTGATGTATTAAATTTATCTGGTAATAACCATGAAGGTGATGCATTATTTGTTTTAGGTGGGTCTCCAACAGGTAAAACATTAACACTAGACTTTGGTGCTGACTTCGCTGGTCATAAAGTAAAAATTTTAGCAACGGTTGTTAGAACAGTTGCTGGTTCAAAAACAAAAACTTTAAATAGTGCTTCAACTATTAACATATCATCACAATCAATTATTGAAAGTGGCGTAATTGGTCTATCAAAAGCAGATGTATATAAAATCAATAATGTTTATATGTCAAGTGGTTTTGGTGCCGCTGCTACAATTTCAGATACAGATATTACAAGTCGTTTTGATTTAGACAATGGTCAAAGAGATAACTATTACGACATAGGAAGATTAAAATTAAAACCAGGTGCATTAAAACCAACTGGTCAACTATTAGTTAATTTTGATTTCTTTTCACATGGATCAGGTGATTATTTTGATGTAGATTCTTATGCAGGTGTAATTGATTATGAAGATATTCCAAGTTATACTTCAGATACAACTGGTAATAAAGTAGAATTAAGAGATAGTTTAGATTTCAGACCTAGAGTAGATGATGCTTCAACTATTAATTCAGGTACTTCAGATAGAAGTTTTGATGGTACAGGTGCTTCAACTATTGACATACCACAATTCAATTCAGATATAACAACAGACTTTGAGTTTTATTTAAATAGAATAGATAAAATCTTTATTACAAGACAAGGCGAAATAAAAGTATTAAAAGGTGCTAGTGCTATTAGTCCTTTAGAGCCAGGTAATTTAGATGGTCATTTATTATTAGCAACACTAACAATACCAAGTTATACTTTAAAAACTTCTGATGTTATTGTAGATAAAGAAGATAATAGTAGATACACAATGAGAGATATTGGCTCATTAGAAAATAGAATTAAAAATGTAGAATACTATACTCAGTTATCTTTATTAGAAGCTGATGCACAATCACTACAAATACAAGATGAAGATGGTTTAGATAGATTTAAAAATGGTTTTGTTGTAGATAATTTTTCAGGTCACAATGTTGGTGATGTTAGAAATAATGATTACAAACTTTCAATAGATAGAGCAAGAGGTGAGGCAAGAACACCTTTCAATGAAGATATTGTAGAATTAGAGGAAGTTGATGATGATTTAACTGCTATATTAGCAGCAGATAGAACAGTAGCTAATTACGCTAAGACAGGTGACTTGGTGACTTTACCATACACAGAAGCAACTTATTTAGAACAACCATATGCAACTAAAACAGAAAATTTAAATCCTTTCCTAGTATTTGATTGGATAGGAGATATTACTTTAGATCCTCCAGTTGATGAATGGAAAGAAACTAGAGTTGCTCCTGAATTAGTTGTAAATGTAAATGGAACATTTGATAATTTAGCTATTAATGCTGGATTAGATAATACAAATACAACAGAAATACCTGTAGGAACTGAATGGAATGAATGGCAAGATCAATGGTCAGGTAATCCAAGAACAAATACTAGATGGCAAGGAAATTCTTTAGTACAATCAACTAGTACAGATGTTGTACAAACAAGAGCTGGTATTAGAACAACAATAGTGCCTCAATCAGTAAGACAAAGTTTAGGTGCTAGAGTTATGTCAGTAAACTTTATTCCTTTCATAAGAAGCAGAACAGTGGAATTTCAAGCTTATGGAATGAGACCTAACACTAAAGTTTTTGGTTTTTTTGATAACATAGCAGTTTCTGCATATATTACTCCAGATGGTGGATCGTTAGGTGGTAATGTAGTGACAGATGCTAATGGTTATGTAAAAGGTACATTTGCTATACCTGATCCAAATAATTCATCTAATCCTAAATGGCGAACAGGTAAAAGAGTATTCAGATTAACAGCTTCATCTACAAACGTCCAAGATAGAACAAATGTTGCTACATCAGCAGAAGCTGATTATGACGCTAAAGGTTTATTAGAAACAACACAAGAGGCGATTGTTTCAACAAGAGAAGCAAGAACAGTTAGACAAACTGTGACAGCAACTTCATCAACTACAAGAACAGCAAGTAGAGTAATTGGTAGACGAGGTGGTGATCCATTGGCTCAATCATTTATGATTGATGAAGAAGATGGAATATACATAACAAGTTTAGACGCTTATTTTGCTACTAAATCATCTACTATTCCAGTAAGAGCAGAAATAAGAAATATGGTCAATGGTTATCCTGGACAAAAAGTTATACCGTTCGCACAAAAATATTTAAATCCAAGTTCAGTAAATACAAGTACAGATGGATCAACAGCAACTACATTTACTTTTGATAGTCCTGTTTATTTACAAGAGGGTATTGAGTATTGTATAGTATTGTATTCAGACTCAACTGATTATACTGCTTATATTGCTAGACTAGGTGAGAAAGCATTAGATTCAGATAGAACAGTATCTAAACAACCATCAAATGGTGTGTTATTTAAATCTGCTAACTATCGTACTTGGTCACCTGAACAAATGGAAGACATGAAGTTTACTTTGAAGAAAGCAGTATTTGATATATCAGCTTCAGGCACACTTTCATTAGCAAATGCATCTTTACCTGTAAAAACTTTAGACACTAATCCTATTAGAACATTTAACGGCACTGGTCTTATAAGAATATTCCATAAAAACCACGGTATGCATTCTACAACAGATAATGTCACAATCGCTGGAGTTGCGGCAGGTACATATAATGGTATCGCACACTCTGCGATTAACGGAACATATACAAGTATTTCAAATATAACTTTAGATAGTTATGATATTACAACAGGTGGAACAGCAAACGCAACAGGCGATGTTGGTGGTTCAGCTGTGACAGCTACACAAAATAGATTATTTGATGTATTACAACCACAAATTGGTTCAGTAGTACACCCTGATACATCTTTATCAAGTACAATGAGAACAACAAGTGGTAAATCTGTACATGGTTCAGAAACAGCATTTAGTTTACAATCTACGGCAGACACAGAAAATATTGTATTAGGAGATAACTATTACTTTGGTAATCCAAGATTAGTAGCAAGTGACATTAACCAAACAAATGAAATGTCAGGATCTAAATCTTTAATTATAAATTTAGTGTTGAGTTCAACAAATGCTAACTTATCACCAGCAATTGATTTAAAAAGAATTAATGCTTTTGCGATTTCAAATAGATTAAATAATCCTACAGTATCATCTACAAGCACATTGACAGGTGATGGCTCTACGACAGCATTCACAATAAGTGGAACACCAAGTAGTGTTCACATATTATCTGTTAAAAAAGATGGAAAAAAATTACAACCTATTGATGACTTTACAGTTTCAGGTACAACTCTAACTTTAGATACTGCTCCAGCGAGTGGATCAAAAGTGATAGCAAAATTAACAAACACGGTTGATTATGAAGATGACACAGCAGTAGAGGGCGGTTCTTCAGCTGGCGCTTACATTACTAAACCAATTAATTTGGCAAATGCTTCAACAGCGTTAGATGTAAGATTAGCGGCTAGTGTAAGATCAACTTCATCAATTAAATGTTTCTTTAGATTATCAGGTGGTGAAGAAACAAGAAGAATTGAAGATATACCATTTACGCCATTTAATACAGATGGTAGTTCTGATTTGACTGTTGATCCGTCAAATGGTGATGTCGTATTAGATTTAGATTTCAAAGATTACAAATTCAGCGCTAGTACATTACCTGAATTTACATCTTTCCAAATTAAAATAGTTTTTAATGGTACAGTATCAGCTTTACCAGCAAGATTAAAAGACTTTAGAGCAATAGCATTGGCAGTATAATGAGTAGATTAAGAGTACAAGGATTTGAAAATTTAGTAAGAGATATTAAGACAAATGGTATTATTAATACTAATACTTCAGAATATTCTTTGTATATGGCAAGAGCAAGAGCGAGAGAGAAAAGTGGTGATGAAATAAGAAGTGCTGTAAAAGAGATAAATAATCTAAAGACAGAGTTAAGAGAAATCAAAGAATTGATTAAAGGGATAAATAAGTAAGATGGCAATAAGATCAGTAGCAACAACAGATACACTAAATACTTTTCGTACCACATACAATTTAACTGCGGGTACAGATATTGGTGATTTAACTACATTGAGCACTAGTCATAAGTCTAGTCTAGTGGGTGCTATTAATGAGGCTTTTGGAGCTACTTCTTCATTTACTTTAAGAGATTCGACTTCAACAACTCAAGCTATAACAGGTGGTGACACCTTAAATGTAATAGGGTCTAACAATATTAACGCAGTTGTAAGTGCTACTGATACTTTGACGGTATCATTAGATAATACTATAAGTGGTATAACTAGTGTGACTGCAAGTGGTACAATAGCGGCAGGGACTATGACTATGGGTGGAAAAACTGTTGCAACTCAACCTTTTGCGATTGCTCAAGCGATAGCATTAGGATAAATTATTGGCTTTTCATTAAAAATAATTTTAGTGTTAAGATTAATGGTGATATAAATAAATATAAGAGAATAAAGGAAAATAACAATGGCTAACGATTTTAAAAGATTCGCAAAACCGAATGTCGGAACATCTACTGGTGCCTCAGGAGATGCAATTTATACTGTCCCAGCAGGTGCTGGTTCATCAGCTTTAGAAAGTATCGTTATAGGTATATCTGTGTGTAATAAAAACGCAGCAGAGAGAACAGTAGGACTATTTTTAGATAATGAAGATGGTACAAACGATTCTTATATCGTTAACGGTTTAAAAGTTCCAGGCAATACAACAGTAGAAATAATGCAAGGTAATAAAATAGTTTTACAAAATGACGGTTCAAATGCCGATGTTTTAAGAGCTGAAGCCTCTGCAGGTTCATCTATTGATGTTGTATGTTCAGTTTTAGAAGATGTGTAATAACACAATAAGAGTTTAAAGGTAATACAATGGTAAGATATATAAATGGAAAAGATAGACCTACAGAAATAAATGTACGATCTATGACTACTGATGGGTCAACAACAGGTTTCGTAATAACTCAAGGTATGACTGAAGATAAAGTAATGGTGACTTTGAACGGTGTTGTACAATCTAAATCAGCTGATTTTTCAATATCAGGAACAACATTAACAATGGTTTCAGCGCCAGAAGCTGCTGACGATTTAGTCGTTAAAGAGTTTCCAGGTTAGGGAGAAAAATTATGGCAGGAAAAATTAGAAATACGAATTTACAACAAAGTGTGGTTAGTGGTCTAACAGAAAACCCTACTTCATCTCAGGTAGCTAATGATGATAAGGTTTTAATTTATGATACATCTCTTAACCAATTAAGAAAAACTAACACAAGCAATATAGGTATTCAACCACCAACAGTATCAAGTGTATCTCCAACATCTGTAAAAAGATTAGATGGTTCGGGAACAAAGAGTTTTGTTATTACAGGTACAGGATTTAACGCAGGTACAACAGCAAAATTAATTACTAACGGTGGTGCTAATGTAGCATTTGACTCTGTGACGATTGATAGTTTAACACAATTAACTTGTGTTGCTGCTAGATCAAACTTTTTAAACGCTAACGAACCTTATGATGTATCAGTCACAAATGGTACAGGTTTAACAGTGGTATTAGAAAATCAAATTAATGTTGATGGCGCTCCAACTTTTTCAACAGCATCAGGTTCATTAGGTAGTTGTAGAGCATCAGGAACTTTCATTGTAGAAGCTGCTGACCCAGAATCAGGAAGTGACCCAGTATTTGAATTAGAATCAGGTTCTTTTCCGCCAGGAATGACATTAACAAGTGATAGTGGAAGAGGAACTATTAGTGGTAGTGTATCAGGTACATTACCTTCAAGTGATGTAGTTTATAATTTTACACTAAAAGCAACAGACGCAAACTCAAACATTGCATTTAGAGATTTTTCAATCACAGTCGTTGGTCCAAGTTTTACAACAATAACAGCATCTGGTCAATACGCTGTTCCATCAGGAACATCTGCAGTAGATGTACTAGTAATTGCTGGTGGAGGAGGTTCATTTGGTTATCCAGGTTCTCGTCCAACAGGCGCAGACCCAGCAGTACACGGAAATAATGCTGGTGGTGGTGCTGGTGGATTAATATTTGTTCCAGGATTTACTGTATCACCAGGTACACAAGTATCAGTCACAGTCGGTGGTGGCGGTGAATTTGGTACTGGACAAGATTCAGTATTTGGAACATTAACTGCTAAAGGTGGTGGTGTTGGTAAACAAGGATTTTACATTATCGGTTATCAACCAGGTGGTGCTGGTGGTTCTGGTGGTGGTGGTGGACAATCAGGTAGAGGCCCAAGTGGTGCTCCTGGTCCAGCAACTCAACCAACTCAACCAGGTCAATCAGGAGCTTATGGCTTCGGAAACCCAGGTGGAACTGGTGGTGGTGGCGGCGGTGGCGCTGGTACTGCAGGTCAACCAGGAACTAGTGGAAATGGTGGAGACGGAAAAGCTTATACAATCGCTGACGGTACAACTTCAGTAATTTACGCTGGTGGTGGTGGTGGAGTTAGTGGTACTGGTGGGACAGGAGGCGGTGGTCCAAACCCTGCGCCAACTGTGGCTTTCCCTGCTGATGGTTTAGATGCTAGAGGATCTGGTGGTGCTGGAAGACCACAAGCAACTGGTCCTGCTGACAACCCTAGATCAACAGGTGGTACTGGTATAGTAATCGTTAAAGCATAATACAATTTTAGAAAGAGGCGTCTTAGGACGCCTTTTTTGTATCATATAAATACTTTGATAACTATAAGGAGTGATAACAATGTCAAGTGAAGATTTTGATAAAGAAATACCAAATAATGATCCTGAATTGGAAATTGTTTATAATCAGGACGATATGAACAGCGAAAAGTTCAAAAGAGTCATAAAAGAAATAATTAGAGATATTAAAGGTAATGCTGAATCAGGTATTCCTTTAGATATGTTTGTTGAACAACTAAAAGTAAAATACAAGATAACGGATTATCCTGAATTAGACATAGAAAAAAGTCTATGGGTACAATGTACAAAAAATATACAAAATTTTCAACCAAGTTTACAAGGTCATAGATTAGCTACTAAACCTGAGGGTAAAATAAGAATACCAATATACGCTTATACTGTTGATGTTGAACATGGTGATGTTTTTATAAAAAGAATAGTAGAAAATTATAACAAGATACAAAAAAAGTAATTTTTTAAACTACTATAAATAATCTATATTATGCAACCTAGTAATTCATATTACTTTTTTAAAAGTGCCTTATCGCCTAAACAATGTAAAGACATTATTGATTATGGTGAATCTATATTTAAAAAAAATAAAGAACAAGGTATACCTACAGCTGCTACCACACTTGGTAAAAATGCCAAACAAGATTTTACTAAAGAAGTACAGCCATTAAACGATAAAACACACGAACAACTTAAAAAAGAGGGTATTGTAGATACTGAAAAACACTCTTATGTAAGAGATAGTGAAACTTGTTTTTTTAACGATCAATGGATCTATGATTTAATATGGCCTTTTTTAAAAATAGCAAATAATAATTCTGGTTGGAAGTATGATATTGACTTTGGTGAAGATATACAATTTACAAAATATGGAGTAAAACAATTTTATGGTTGGCATACCGATGGTGGTGGGTGTCATAATAGAGCATACAAAAGATTTATACCTGGAGTGACAAAAAAAGAAGAAGGTTGTCAATACAGTCAAAATGAACATCTAATTGGTAAAGTTAGAAAAATATCTATGACACTTAACCTAAATGAGCCAGGAGCTTATGATGGTGGTAATTTAAAATTTGATTTTGGTCCTCACTCAGGTGGAGATAGATTCCACGAATGTGAAGAAATAAGACCACAAGGTTCTATAATATTTTTTCCGTCTTATACATATCATCAAGTCACACCTATAACAAGAGGTACTAGATATTCATTAGTATTATGGATATGTGGTAAACCATTTAGATAAATTATGAATACAAAAAATATAAGTCCAGCAGCTCAATTCTTTAATGATAATGGTTGGGTAAAAATACAAAAAGTAATTGATAAAGATATGGCATTCTTTTGCTATAACTATATTAAGTTTGCAGTCACTAGATTAAATTTATTAGATGAAAATTTAGGTTATGGTAATTATGATGAGGAGCAATGGGGTACATTTAATGATAAACAAGCGCCAGGTGATTTTAGTAGATATGGTGATTTGTTTTTTGATACATTAATGACTTTAATTACAGCAAAAGTAGAAGAAGGTTCTGGTTTAAAATTAATTCCTACTTATTCTTATCATAGACTTTACACAAAGGGAACAGAATTAACTAGACATAAAGATAGACCTAGTTGCGAAATTTCAACTACACTGTGTTTGGGATATGATACAGAAAATTTAAAAGATAAGAATTGGAATTGGCCTATGTTTATAGGTCCTAAAAATGGTGAGATAGGTGATACAGGTATACCTGTTTATTTAAATCCAGGCGATATGATAATATATAAAGGTTGTGAAGTAGAACATTGGCGAGAGCCTTTGTTAGGAAATAATCACGCACAAGTCTTTTTACATTACAATGAGAAAGATGGTAAGAATAATATTACTTATGATAAAAGACCATTCATAGGATTACCAAAAGATATTTTTAGTATAAAGAAAAAATATACATTAGAAGAAAAAGAAGATAAAGACAAAGATCAAATAGTTTATGATTAGTGTTGATTTTGAAGATAGACGAGATTTAAAACAAGCTTGGAAAATAAGAACAATAAAAGATAATCCAATGTTTCCATTTGTTCTGGTAGACAACTGGTATACACCTGAAGAAGAAAAGGGTGTTTGGAAAGAATTAGAATATTATGCAAGTAATCCTATTGAAACAGCGCAAGATGGTATAGTGGCTAAAGATGCTGAAGATAAACCTAAAGGAAAACATAATAGATATTACCTAGATAAACTTTATAGAGATGAAAGTAGAGATCAATCAAATATATTATTTTGTACATACAAACAAAAGATATTAGAATTACATCATAAAATAAATGATTGTGGTCATTATGGTAGGTCATTTTTTTCATCAAACGCTATGACTTCTTTTGTATCATATTATAACAATGAAGATTTTTATAATTCTCATTATGACTCTTATCATTGGACAAATTTAATTTGGTTTGTAAAAGAACCAAAATCATTTGAAGGTGGCGATTTAGAGTTTGAAGAATCAAATACAAAAATTAAACTAAAACACAATAGAGCAGTTTTGTTTCCATCAATGTTTTTACACAAATCAACTCCAATAAAATTTAAACAACCTGATAGTGGAAGTGATGGTAAATTTACTATAACTCATTTCTATTATGGACAACCTACAAGATGATAGACTATACTCAACATAACTTATGGCCAACACCTGTGTATCAGTCTAGGATTGAATTACAAGACAAATGGTTAGAGTTTAGTAAAACTTGCGAGTACGAAAGAATGGAAACTGATAATGGTGATATATCTAAAGATAGATATATTTTAGATTCTATGGATTTGAAAAATGATATACAAGATCATGTAAATAATTTTGTAAGAGATTGGTTAAGAGTAGATAAGAAAGCAGAATTTTATTTTACTAACTCTTGGATGGTAAGACATAATAAAAAAGATTGGTCAGGTATGCACTTTCATGCTAATTCACTTATTAGTGGTGTATATTATATAGATATTCCTGAGGATTCTGGCGACATTAAATTTCATAATCATTTTCATAAATCTGTTATACCTGATGTTATAAAATTAGACTACACAGATAAAAACTTTGTAAATAGTGAAGTGGTGGCTTTTAAAGTAAAACCTGGTGATATTTTAATATTTCCTTCTGGTTTACAACATTCTGTCACAGAGAATATTACAAACAACCGTAGATACTCTTTAGCTTTCAACTGTTTTGTTCGTGGTGATCTAGGAAAGTTAGAATATTCCCTTAAATTAAGATAAAAAAATAGATAAATATAACAAACGAGAGAGAACATGGCAGTCACACAAAAAACAGCAGATAATTTTGTAATAGATCAAGGAGCAGATTTTAGTAGAACACTAACAATCACAACCGATGGATCTACAGCATACGATATTAGTGGTTTAACTATACAAGCTCAAATGAGAAAAAGTTATTCTTCATCTACAAGAACTGCCACATTTACTTGTACAATAGTTTCAGGTACTGCTGGTACTTACAAATTAGCACTTACAGATACAATAACTGCTGCGATAGACGCAGGTCGTTATGTATATGATGTAGAATTAATATTGGCAGACTCTACTATTGAGAAAGTACATAGTGGTATTATTACTGTCAATCCAGAGGTGACAAAATTCTAATGTCAAAAGATTTAGAGAAATTTTTTAATCAACTAGCAGGCAAAGATGTTTTAAAAACTATCAAATCTGAAGAACAAGATAATGAGATATTAGAGTTAATCAAAGAAAAAAATAGATTACAAGAAGAAGTAAAAGCTCAACAAGATTCAGAATATATAACTCTCTTGGCAGAAAAGAAAAAATTAGAATTAGCTGTAAGTAGAGAACAAGATAATCAACTACAAGAATTAGTGAAAGAGAAAAAATCACTAGAAGTAGCAATACTATCAGAACAACAAAAACAAGAAAAACTTAAAGCATTATTTGATTTACCTAAATTTGATAAAGTTGTTAAAGATAAAACTAAAACTACTATTGATGAAGACAACCTATTAAATACACTAAAAGATTTAACAAATGCTGTTAACAAATATCAAACAGAAGAAATTGTTAAAACTAATATTACTGAAAATGACTTTACTAAATTTATTAAATCAAAATCTACAACAAGTCTAGTATCTGAAGATTTAATAAACAATGTTAGACAAGTTATCAATACTGAAACAACACCTATAAGAAGTTTACAACAAGATAGAATTGCTGATACTGCTAGTCCAGAGATTTCAAACAAAGATAATGTTGTAAAAGAATTAACTAAACACGCACAGTCAATCAAAGAGAATATTGTATCAGGCGATACTAATTTAGATAAACTAACGCAAGAGTTTAGTAGATTTAAACAACTAACAACTTTACAATTACAATCTCTAGGTGGTGGTGGTAGTACCAAAATATCTAACATGGACGATGTGGATATTTCAGGTCAAGCAGATGGTTATGCTTTAAAATATAATGCGTCAACAAAACAATATGACTTTGGTGAAGTTGCTAGTGACCTATCAGCAGTAGATCAAAATATTATACCTGATACAAACAATAGTAGAGATATTGGTTCATCAGCTAAGAATTTTAGAAATGGTTATTTTCAAAATGTATATGTTGCTGGTTCAACATTAGAAGTTTCAAATGACACTACACTAAAAGGTGATACAGTTATTGGTGTCAATACTGGAGATTCAACAGAAGATACAATCAATGTCACAGCAAGATTTATTTCAAATTTAGAACCATTAACAACATTAACTTATGATTTAGGATCACCCAACAGAAGATGGCGTGATATTTACTTGTCAGGTAATACGATTGACTTGGCAGGGGCGACAATATCAGGTGATGGTACAGGAGCTATTTTAATATCTGCTACAGGTGCCACTCTACCAGTTGGTTCAAAAGTAGGTACAAAATCAATAGCACAGTCAGATACAAAAACAGGTATCGCAACAAAAGATGTACCTCTTTTTACAAAGGCTGGGGGTTTAAGTACAGCAGCCACTACATTTACAATGGCAGCAGGGTCTTCAAATGCTTCAGTATTTACTAATTTTACAAAGGCAAACGGAACGACACAAGCGAAATTTGAATTGTTTAGTTTCTAATAAAAAAGACATATAAATAGATTAATAGGAGAAAATAATGTCGTCAAAAGTACCAGTAAGAACAGTGTTTGATGATGGTGGTAATGCCACTGGTCTAGCAGAATATCAAGCAGGTGAATTTGTACCTTTAACCCATGGTGGTTTAGGTGCCTCCCTGTCTATCGGTTCAGCAGGGCAAGTATTAAAAGTAAATTCAGGTGCAAGCGCACTAGAATTTGGCGCAGTTGAAGCAATCATCAATATAGATACAGCAACAAATTTAACAGCACAAACTCTTGCGTCAACTGACCAATTTATGGTTTCAGATGGTGGTACAGAGGGAAGAGCGACATTAGCTCAAATAAGTGAAGCTATAAAAGCGACAACAACAACACTTACAAACAAAACTATAAGTGGTGGTACAAATACTTTATCAGCAATACCTACAAGTGCTATAACTTTTTCTGGTTCTACTATTACAGGAATAACAAGTTTAGATAGTACAGCTCTTTCAGTAGGTGGTACAACAGTGGCAACTCAGCCTTTCGCTATAGCGCAAGCTATTGCATTAGGATAGTATTATAAATATTCCAGTAAAATAAAGGGGATTGTGATGGCAACGCCAAGCACTAGAGAAACATTAAAACAATATGCTTTAAGAGCACTCGGAAAACCAGTCATAGAAATTAATGCTGATGACGATCAATTAGAAGATAGAATTGATGAAGCATTACAATATTTCGCACAATATCACTATGACTCTATTAGACGAACATATCTAAAGTATCAATACACACAAGCAGATTACGATAGAATTAATGCAGATGTATCTGAAGCTGTGACTAAAAATTCAGTCACTACTAATTGGAAAGAAGCACAAGGATTTATCGTTGTACCTGAAAGTGTTATTTCAGTAATTAATTTATTCCCATATTCTAGTAAAGGTAATTTAAACTTATTTGATGTAAGATACCAATTAAGATTAAATGATCTTTATGATTTTTCTTCTACTTCTATAATTAACTATGATGTAGTTATGCGACAGTTAGATTTTTTAGATCATATTCTAGTAGGTGAAAAACCATTAAGATTTAATCAACACGATAATAGACTTTACATAGACCAAGATTGGAAAAATGATTTACAAGTAGGTGAATATCTTGTTATTGAATGTTATAGAAAATTAGATCCTGATACTTACACAGATGTATATAATGACTTATATTTAAAAAGATATGTGACTGCTTTGTTCAAAAAACAATGGGGCGCTAATCTATCTAAATTTAATGGTGTTGCTATGTTAGGTGGTGTCACTTTAAATGGTCAACAAATATTTTCAGAAGCTTTATCAGATATAGAAAAATTAGAAAACGAAATAAGAAGTTCATACGAATTAAATCCAGCAATGATGATAGGATAATGCCATGCCAGTTAATCACTATTTCCAAGATGGCAAAGGTATAGGAAACCAATCCGAAAAAAGATTACACGAAGATTTGATCATAGAAGGCCTAAAGATATATGGCCAAGATGTTTATTACTTACCACGAACACTAGTCAATAGAGATTTAATTTTAGGCGAAGATATGCTGTCTAAATTTTCATCTGCGCTTTTACTTGAGGCGTATATGGAAACAACTGAAGGTTTTGCTGGCGAACAAGAGATTATTAATAAGTTTGGTTTAGAGATTAGAGAAGATACAACTTTTATGATTTCTAAAAGAAGATTCAACGAAGCTGTTGATGAAAAAGCTACATTGATTGCTGAAGGAAGACCAAACGAAGGCGATATAATTTATATGCCTTTAATGAATGGTTTTTTTGAAATACAATTTGTACAAGACCAACAACCATTCTTTCAATTAGGACAATTACCAGTTTACAAACTAGTATGTACTAGATGGGAATACAGTTCAGAAAAATTAGAAACAGGTGTTGAAGGAATAGATGTAGCTGAAGACAAATACACTTTAGACCAACTAGCACACCAAGTATCTTTAGAAACAGGAACAGATGGTGGAACAGGTGCGTTGTTATTAGAGAATGAAAATATAGATGGTGAAAATAATTATTTCTTATTAGAGAGTTATAACATACAAACTCAATCACCTTATGCTGATAATTTAGATTTAGATAGTGCTGCTGGTTTTGATACAGCGTCAACTGCAGATGATATATTAGACTTTACAGAACGAAACCCGTTCGGAGATGTGGATTTTTAGATGTTTGGAAGATATTTTTACAACGAAAGTATGAGAAGAATGACCATTGCCTTTGGTCAAATATTCAATAACATACAAATTAAAAGAAAAGACTCTAGTGGCTCTACTGTTCAAACAATAAGAGTTCCTTTAGCATACGCTCCAAAAGAAAAGTTTTTAACTAGATTAGATCAACAACCTGATTTAGAAAGTAGAGAGTTTGCGATTACTTTACCTCGTATGGGTTTTGAGATTACAGGTATTCAATATGATGGTAGTCGTAAATTAACAAGAGTACAAAAATATAAAACAGTTAAGACTGGCGCAGATGGAAAGATAATGAATTTTAATTATACACCTGTACCATATAATATATCTTACAACTTATATTCTTTCACAGCAACAGCTGAAGGT
>Ga0222718_10000978_pt1 | contig 28900 bp, 48 predicted proteins | sample C33_27DmetaG_FD_165045 | JGI IMG/M metagenome (GOLD analysis project Ga0222718, IMG submission 165045) | Estuarine water microbial communities from San Francisco Bay, California, United States - C33_27D | ecosystem: Environmental > Aquatic > Marine > Unclassified | place: USA: California...
CATCTCCAGTTCTAGGTAATCCATTTGATTATGATATTATCCTTGATATCTGCGATCGTCATAAACTTGAACTGATTTCTGACAACTGCGATAGTCTTGGCAGTAAGTGGAATGGGCATTATCTAACTGATAATTCTGTTGCTGCTTCTTGCTCTTTCTATCCAGCTCACCACATTTGCACTGGTGAAGGTGGCATGGTCTCTTCTAACAATCCAGAGATTATTAATATTGCTCGCAGTATTGCTTGGTGGGGTCGTGATTGCTATTGTGTTGGCCAGCAGAACCTTCTTTCTTGTGGTGTTTGCGGAAAGCGATTTGATAAATGGATTGATAGGTATGATGGTATTGTAGACCACAAGTATGTTTATAGCACGATGGGATACAATCTCAAACCTATGGACTTCCAAGGTGCTCTTGGTTCCGTTCAGATGGATAAGCAAGATGAGATTCATGTTCTCCGTCGTAAGAATAAGTTTGCGATTCAAGAAATCTTTGAGAAGATTCCTGGTGTTCGCAGCGTGAATGAACGACCTGAGGCAGAGACTAGTTGGTTTGGTGTTCCTATCATTTGTGATAATGGTGACCTGAAAGAAAGGCTAACTAAGTATCTTGAAGAAAATAAGATTCAAACTCGTAACTACTTTGCTGGTAATATCCTGATGCATCCAGGATACAGTCATCTCGATTACTACAAGAGGTATCCAAATGCTTGTGAGGTTCTTGACCTTGTATTCTTCGTTGGATGTTCCCCCACAATCACTGAAGAGATGATTGCTTATATTGCAGATACTGTTGGTAAATTTGAATGACGGACAAAAAACTACAAAGACGACTACTGGATGTTTGTTACAAGCACAAACTCCATCATCTGGGAAGTTACTTCTCTTCCCTAGAAATTATTGACGACATTTACAGTAAAATGGGTGAGGACGATATCTTCATCCTTTCTAGTGGCCACTGTGTAACTGCTTTATATGTTGTTATTGAAAAATACTTTGGTATTGATGCTGAAGAACTTTTAGAGAAGCACGGACATCATCCACATAGAGACGAACTTAATAAGTTGCATTGTTCTACTGGAAGCCTGGGACAAGGTATTACAGTTGCAGTTGGTAGAGCAGTTGCTAACCCAAATCGGAATGTATATTGTCTTATCTCTGACGGTGAGTGTGCAGAAGGTTCTGTATGGGAAGCACTTCGTTATGCCTATGATGCAAAGGTAGATAACCTGAAGATTTACCTGAATGCTAATGGTTGGGCAGCCTATGACGCTGTAGATGTTGATGTGCTGGAAAAACGAGTCAAAGCATTCCACCCCGATGTAGTCTATGTGAGGACGACTGTGGACCAGTTTGGTCTTTCTGGATTAGACGCACACTATACTAACCTTACAGAAGAACAATATACGGAGGCAGTAGCAGGATTATGAGACGCAGATTTCAAGAACTCCTTACAGAGGAGATGAAAAAAAATGAAAATATCTATCTTCTAGTTGGAGATGTTGGATATAAAATCTTTGACCATTTGCGTGAAGATTATCCAGACCGAGTAATTAATCCTGGCGCAGCAGAACAATTAATGTTGGGTATGGCTGTTGGTCTTGCCATGGAAGGTAAGATTCCTGTTTGCTATTCCATTACTCCTTTTGTTCTGTATCGTCCCTTTGAATTTATTCGCAACTTCTTGCATAACGAAAAGATTCCCGTTAAGTTGGTTGGTAGTGGTCGTAATGATGATTATGGGCCCTGCGGATTCTCACACTATGCCTGTGAGGATATGAAAGTCCTTGAGTCTCTTCCCAATATTGAAGTCTTCCGACCAGAATCAAAAGAAGAAGTAGATATTGAAAAGTTTCTTTATTCAAAGTCACCATCTTATATTAATCTTAAACGATGAAAATTCTCTTTACTGGTGGTAATGGTTTTATTGGCAGAGAAATTATTCCTCTTCTTAAAAAAGATGGATTTGAAGTAACTGCACCATCTTCAAGAGAACTCAATTTAATTGATAATAAGTCAGTAAGAGAATATTTTGATAAGAATGGTTTTGAATATGATGCGGTTGTTCATGCTGCCGTTTTGGGTGGCCGCAGAGTTTCTCAAGATGATTTGTTAGTCTACTTTGATAATATGAGAATGTTTGAGAACATCATCTCATATAAAGTTGATCGTTTTATTCATTTTGATAGTGGAGCATCTCTATACGGTAGTGGGAAAATCGCTCACACACCATATGGATTTTCAAAGTATTGTATGTCTAGGTCTACCGAAGAACATCCTGGAGGAACTAATTTAAAAATCTATGGATGCTTTGGTGCTCTTGAAGATGAACATAGATTCTTAAAAACAGCAATCAAAAATTATAAGAACAAAGAGCCAATTACAATCTTTCAAGATAAACTCTTTGACTTGTTCTATGTGAAGGATTTGTATAAGGTTCTTAAGTATAGTTTGGAAGTATCATCTGCAATTCAACCAAAGAACTTAAACTGTGTATATGATCGTAAATATTATTTGAGTGATATTGCAGAGATGGTAAACGGACTCGATTCTCATCAGGTTCCTATTCTCATCGAAGAAAATGAGAAGGGAAATGCCTATTGCGGAAATTATAGTATTGATTTAAACTATACTGGACTAGAACAAGGTATTATGGAGGTATATGAAAGTCTTCGTTAATGGTTGTTTTGATGTTCTACATAAGGGACATTTCTCAATGCTTCAATATGCTTCTAGTTTAGGGCAACTTTCTGTTGCTCTAGATACTGATGAAAAAGTAGCACAGGCAAAAGGTTCTGATAGACCAATTTATCCTCTTGAAGATAGAGTCTATCAAATGTGTTGCATTAAAGGTGTTGATACAGTATACACTTTTAATACAAAAGAAGAACTGGAAAGATTGGTTGAGGCTATTAAACCTGATATAATGGTTGTCGGTTCTGATTGGAAAGGTAAGGAAGTTGTAGGTTCTCAATATGCAAAAGAAGTCAGATTCTTCGATAGGATCGGAGATTACTCCACTACAAAAACAATTCAAGGTTCTTCTTATCGGTGATAGTTGTGTAGACCAGTATGTTTACGGAACCTGTGATAGAATAAATCCAGAGGCACCCGTTCCTATTCTTAAATATACAAGGCAGGAACGTGTTGATGGGATGGCATATAATGTTAGAAACAATCTGCAGGCATTTGGCCTAGACGTTACAACAATTACTCAGGAAGAACGTATTGTTAAGACGCGGTATATTGATGAGCGTTATAGTCAACAGATTTTAAGAGTGGATACTGAGGGTGTAATTGAACCTCTTGGTTATGGTCTCCCACAAGAAAGATTCAATGCCCTTGTCATATCTGATTATGATAAGGGATTTATCACATCTAGACGATTATTTGAATTGGTAGAATGGTTTGATGGGCCTGTCTTTATTGATAGTAAGAAGACGCTTCTTCCAGTGGATGATGCTTTTATCAAAATCAACAATCATGAGTATGATAAATTGCAAAATGAGAACCATGATAATCTGATTATTACTATGGGGTCCAAAGGAGCAGAATATCGAGGCACACTATATCCAGGGGAGAAAGTGAGTACATATGATGTATGTGGTGCGGGTGATACTTTCTTATCTGCTTTAGTTTACTTTTATCTTTTATATGGTAAAATAGAAACTGCCATACCATATGCAAACAAAGCAGCATCAATTGCTGTATCTAATTTTGGGACTTACATACTAAATCAAAAAGATATTGATGAGATACGTTGTAGACATTGACGGAACTATTTGTACACCTGGTACAACTGAAGAGACACGCTACACTGAAGCGTTGCCGATTCAAGATAGAATTGATAGAATAAATAAACTATACGACGAGGGACACACCATCGTATATCTTACTGCCAGAGGAATGGGTCGGTATAAAAATAATGCTGATCTGGCAAAGAAAGAATTCTACGAATTTACGGAAATACAACTAAGATTGTGGGGATGTAAGTATCATCAATTATTCTTAGGTAAGCCCTCTGGTGACTATTACATTGACGATAAAGGGGTAAACTCTGATGACTTCTTCGGAGATTAAGTTTGTTCCCAAAGGATGGGGACACGAAAAGTGGATTGTCAATACTGATGAGTATTGTGGCAAACTTCTCTTCTTTGAAGAGGGGAAGAGATGCTCTTGGCATTATCACAAACTTAAGGACGAAACATTTTACCTCCAATCTGGTAAACTTCTTTTGTACTATGGAGAGACTGATAGTCTTGAGGGCGCAAAGGATATTGTTCTTTCACCAGGAGACAAGTTTCACATCTATCGTGGCCTTAGACATCAGATGATTGCTATTGAACCATCTGAATTATTTGAATTTTCTACACAACATTTTGAAGAAGATAGTTATCGCGTATTAAAAGGAGACTGAAATGACTTTTGAGATTAGATTGACGGAGGGTAATCATCGAGGTTTCCTTTCCAACTTCATCACTATTTTGACTGGATACAGAGCACTTGAGAGAGCAGGAGTAGATCTGAATAAGGTCTGTGTTGATCCTTCAATGTTTATGTTGTATGGCAACCCAAACAATTGGTTTGATCCTGACAAGGTATCTGATGATGCACCGCAGGTAGCAAATACGCAAGACTTGTTTGATTGTGATTATCCTTGGGGTTCTTTCAGAGACTTTGATCTTAACAAATACAGACAATATCTCCCCTTCAATGATAGAATGCAATCAATCATTGATGGTATTCCAACAGAGAAATATGCAAATTGTTTGGGTGTACACTATCGCGGCACTGATGGAGTTGGCCATACTGAGTTTGTTGGTGTAGAAAAGTATCTGAATGCCGCAGCAGAAGAACTTGAGTCTGGTGATTATGAAGGCATCTTTCTTGCCACAGACCAGACGGATATTGTTGACATCTTCAAAGAAAGATTTAAGGATGTTGAGATTCACTGCTATGACCACCAGAGGACGATGAGCAGAGCAGGCCTGCACTATTCCATTCAGGCACAACCAAACTCTCCTGAGAGGATTCTGGCTGGAGATGAGGTTTTGATTGATGCAACTACTCTGTCGATGTGTAGGACGATGATTGGAAAGTCATCCAACATCACAAACTACGCACGCATTCTGAATCCATTCCTGGAGACTCTTTATCAAGATTTGGATAGTAGTAATGAGCATGGAGACCACCGTGACTTTAGTGAGCACGGATATATTGAAAGGTTCCCACAGATTAGAACCAAGGACATTCAACCATTCATCTTTAACTGGAGAAATCAGTTTGAGAAGACTTGCGCGATTGAAGATTCTCTGAAAGAAATCTTTGGTGAAGTGACTGTTATCAATAGTGATGAAGAGAATACTCGCGAAGGTTGGATTAATCTTGGTGATGAAGCATATTTTACAATGCAATTCAGAACGGCACTTGCTCTTTTAAAACCCGACAAAAAAGTTCTAATGCATTGTCAGGGCGATACTGTCTTTAATAATTACGAACAACTTGTAAAAGACGCAAGAAAGTATTATAATCTGTATGAGTGGGGAGTGTATGCCCCTGATGTAACAAATGTCTGGTATACGCCTGAGCACACCGATATCGATGGTATTGAGTCTGAAGATGAAAATATCAAGATGGTTGCTTGTACTGATGAGACGGTATGGTTTGTGCATAGAGACATCATTGATGAATACTATGCAAGAGGCCTACCTGATGTTATGACCCACGAACGCATGAAGATGGGTTGGGGATGGGACTTGGTGATGAATGGTATTTCCTTCTTGAAAGGTAGGCCAGTCATCCGTGACTATGCTCACCAGATTCAACACGCCAAAGGAACTAACTACAATAAAAATTCTGCAGGCGAAGAGATGGCAGGACTTTGGAATAGTCTCCAAGACGATCTGAAAGAATGTATCTCTTATATCAAAGGAGATAGAGAAAAACTGACCAAGTATTTTTGATAATGGATAAAAACAAATCTGCTTTCAAGTTACAGGGTATTCCACATATTTACTGGTTAAACCTTGATGCCGATGAGAGTCGTCGTCAGTATATGGAACAACAGTTTGATTATTGGAAAATCACTAATCATACTCGCATTTCTGGTTTTGATGGTCGTGATGATGATGTTGCATATCATTTGAAGGGAAGAGTTCCTGATAACATTACTCCTGGAGAACTTGGTTGCTGCTTGAGTCATCTTAAAGCAATCAAGCATTTCTATGAAGAGACCGACGATGATTATTGTATGATTGTTGAGGATGATGTTAATTTTGATATTGCAAGATACTGGAACTTCACCTGGAAAGAATTTTTCGGTCTTGTCCCATATGATTGGGACTGTCTTCAGTTGACTACTATTTGTACAGGAGATATTCATGTTAAACTGCACCTTAAGTTTATCAATGACTTCTCTGCAGCGGTCTACTTAATCTCTAGGCACCATGCTGCTAAGATTATCAAGAACCATGTTCGTGGTGATAAGTTTAAATTGGACAACGGAGTTAAACCTAGAGCCGTATCTGAAGATGTTATTCTTGAGACGGGTAAAACTTATACTATTCCTTTGTTTCTGTATAACTTAAACTTTGGTTCTACGATTCACCAGGAACACATCTCCGTATTCCATAAAGGACCACATGATGCTCTCCTGAACTGGTGGCAACAAAGTGGTGCTAGTATTGACATTAGGGACCATATGAACTATGATCCTTATCTTGGCAGGATTACCGAGAACTCTGCCGCGAAAGCAGCACAAAATTCGGGAAACCCACCAACTTGACAGACATCTAAAAATCTGTTAAGATAAATAACAATTGGCACATGTGCCAATTCACTGACCAATGCCTCAACTACTCGCAACGGTTCTGTGTTATAATGTTCAAGCGGGGAAAGTCGAACTCCCCCTTCATCTGCGGGTAATCATTCCGCAAGTAAATTTAAGAGGTATCTAAAATGATCAAATCTGTATTCGCAGCGACTGCTGCTCTGTCCATGTCTGCCGGCGCTGCTTTTGCAGGTCCTTATGTCAATGTGGAAGCTAACTCTGGTTGGACCGGTAGCGACTACAACGGCACTGCTACCGACCTCCATGTTGGTTACGAAGGTGCTCTTGGCGAGAAGACTTCTTACTATGTCCAAGGTGGCGCTACAATCGTCTCCCCTGATGGTGGCGAAAGCGATACCGTTCCTTCTGGTAAGGCAGGTCTTGGCGTTGCTGTAACTGATGCACTGGGTGCTTACGGCGAAGTTTCGTTCGTTGGTTCTGGTGACAAGGACATCGACCGTGGTTACGGTGCTAAGCTGGGTCTGAAGTACTCCTTCTGATAAACCATGCTAAAATTGAGGGGTCTTCAAGGCCCCTCTTTTTTTATGAAAAGATTTCTTTTTTCCCCAGTAACTCACCTTAATCTTTTGATTGTGGGTTTTTTGATTTTAGTTCAGGGACTTCACACTCATGCCCATTACACAATGGAATTTGACACTGATAGTTATGTCAGGGCATTCTGTAAAAAGAACATGAAAACTTGTAAAAATATCGTAAATGGTTATAATTGACACAAAGAGCCTCTTGACAGAGGTTCTTTTTTAATATATAATATGTAAAGATTTATAACAGGATGTAACATGACTGTAACAACTAACGATCAAGGACAGATGAACATGTGGGCAAAAGAGCCCGAAATGGTAATCGAGTCCTATCATTCCAAAGGTCTGGATACTCCTTATGAATATATCGAGCGTTACAATGGTCGCTGGGCGATGATGGGTATCATCTCTGGTTTCCTTTCATACGCTATCACTGGCAAGTTTTTCTTTGGCATCTTCTGATGACAGCAACACTTTTTACTGCAACTTCAGTTGCATTTTTTGTCCTTTTAGGTTATTCAGTACAACAACTTTGTGAGACTTATTGATGGAAACTTCTTTGATTGAACTTCTGACTTATTATGTTATTGGTGGAGCACTTTTAGTTGGTGCTCCTGCAGTATTTTTTATTATCGCATTTATGCCAGCCCTTCAAAATACAAAGGGTCGTATGGTAGGATACAAAGATCATAAAATCTATGGTGACAGTTCTCTCTATGAAAATACCCGTGGTGATAACACTAAATTTTTTCTTGAACTCCCATGAATAAATTTTATCTTTTTTCAAAAGAATCTTGTGGACCTTGTAAGTTGGTGGATAAATACATGTCCTCCATCAAAGATGAACGTACTTCTCTTTTAGAGAAAGTAGACCTTGAAGATTTTAGTGATACCCCAATTCCTCAAGAGAATCTTGACCTTGCATCCAAGTACGGTGTTACGGCTACACCAGTATTAATTATTGCATCGCCCTCTGGATTGAAACTTGAAGAAAAAATTGGAGGTATGCAAATCACTCAAAACATTAGAAAGTTATTCGATCAGTATGCCTAATCCAAACGCACTTTATCAGGACATGCAGAAACTCGATGATATGTATGAAGAGTTGATGTGGCATCCTGATGATGAGCTACAATTCACCCATGATGGTACTAAAATCATCATTACAAACAAAACAATAGAGGAAAAAAACAATGTTTAATGACAAAGCAGAAAAATTAAATGGTCGTGCAGCGATGATTGGATTCGTTGCGGCAGTAGCATCTTACTTCACTACTGGACAGGTCATTCCAGGAGTATGGTGATGTTGTTGTTAGCGACCTGTATGTTAGGTGCATTTATAATTCATTCTGCACTTAAAGATACTGACGTTGATGATGACGACGACATGAGTGGTGGGATGATGATTCCTGCCACTGTCCCCACTCCTTGACAAACACAATCAAATAGACTATAATTCCTGGGAGGTTAGTCGCCTCCTTTTTATTGTACCGTAAGGGGTGTAAAATCTCTATAACGGATGTCGAATTCTATTCATTTTTATGCTTAACAAAATTCTTCCACTTGCTTTGATTACATCTATCCCTGCTGCTTGTGCCTATCCAAGCATCAGTGAGATTAAGAATCCTCCCACCGTTGACGTGACTGTTAATGAGGAGAAAGCAGTCACCATTGAGGTGGTAGAGAAGGAGTGGAAGTGTCCTACTTGCAATAAAAATGAGCAATATGTTCTTGAACAACTCCAAGAGAAAACCCGAATCTCAGATCGCAATGCACTTGCAACGATCATGGGAAACATTAAATCGGAAAGCAACTTCCATCCCAACATATGCGAGGGAGGGGCTAGAGTTCCTTACGACCGTTGCTATAGCGGGGGGTATGGTCTTATTCAGTGGACCTCAATAGGCCGTTACAACAACCTTGGCAAGTTTGCCACTAAATATGGATATGATCCTTCTTCACTAGAGGGACAAACGGCATACATGATCAACGAATCTGTGTTCCAACGTTATCTTCCTGAGTTTGAAGGTACTGGTCGTACAGTTTCTCAATATATGGTTCCTGCCTATTATTGGTTAGGATGGGGAATCAAAGGTCATCGTGAACTGTATGCATATGATTATACTAAAAAACTGGTATTTGCATGATTAACACCGTTACAAACTTCATTAAATCCTTCTTCATTTCTAAAAGTGAATTGGAATGTACAATTGATGAGGAAAAAGTTGACTGCGATCAACTAAATGATCCAGAACCTCCTTATCTGGGAGTTCCTGCTCCAGTGATTATGCCTATCGATGAATGGTTTGTTGACTCTAGTATTGAGCCTGTAAAAACTGAAAAGCAAATTACTCATGAGCAAATGCTTGAGGAAGCAGCACGTCGTGAAGAAGAAAACAATCAAAATAATGAACCAGAAAACATTCATCAAGTGATGTATGAAATGGCTACTTCTTCCTGGACTACTGTGGGAGAAACTCAAGGTGGTTCCGAAAATGTTTGGCAATCTGGTACTGGATTGGGGCAATTTCGATGAGTCTTGATGATTGGCGTTATAGTGGTGATAAAATGAAAGTGCGAGAACAAGCACTTAAAGTCTTGTTGGCAAAGTTTGGTCATCAAATGGAGGGAGTAACACCTAAATATTCAAACCAATCTATCTACGAGTGTGCCCATGACTGGGTTTCTCAAGGCAACATGCACACTGCAGGGATTGTAAAATACTACGAGGCATATTATGCAAAAAGTAATTAATGTTATTGCTCTGCTATCAGGACTGACTTCATTGGCAGTCATTGGTGGCGGAGTTTTTGTTTATAGTAATATGGATAAGTGGAAAGAAGAGGCAAAGGAAAATCTTGCTAATGCTGCAGTTGAAGCAATTTCAGAAGCACTTCCTGGATTGATTGATTCTTCTATGCCAAGTGTCCCAGAAGTTACAGGACCAGCTCTTCCATCTACAACAGGACCTAATATTAATCTACCATGAAGAAAATCATTATGAGTTTGTTGGCAGCAGCATCACTAACTGCTCCAGCATTGGCGGATAACTCTAAAATCACCAAGGGTTATAATACTATGGATTCCATGGGGTGTATGATTCTACGAGAATGCACCGATGGAGTCGAAGAAGTCTTTAGTCTTTTGGATGTTTCTAGTCAGTACTCCAATACTGAGTCTTTTACACATGTTTCTGTTGAGTTCAACAACATGCTTGTTTCCCTTAATCAAGTCGGAGTTAAGGTGTTTCTAGCAGATCAAAAGTATTTCCCAGTAGGACATCGTGGTGTCTATCATACTGTAAGTAATAACTTTTTCTTGAACAAAGCATATATGGGTCGCCCATCTACACTTATGACTGTGATGCGTCATGAAGGATGGCACGCAGCACAAGATTGTATGGCAGGCAGTATTAAGAATAGTCTGATTGCTATCATCAAACCAGAAGAGGATGTTCCTAAGGTTTGGCGAGAGATGGTTGAAAAAACTTATCCATCATCTGCTGTGCCTTGGGAAGCAGAAGCAAAATGGGCTGGACTTACTGAAGGTATGACAATGAAAGCACTTCAGGCATGTGCTAAGGGCGAGATGTGGAAAGTTTATCCTCCAACACCATTGACTCGCAAATGGTTGGTCGAGAACGGACATCTTCCTAAATAGAGATGCCTTGTCTTCTACTCAATGCTCGGAAATAAATCTAAAGCAAAGGTAGAAGAGAAAGACGACCAGCATGAAGATAAAAGTGAAGTTCTTGGTAATTTGGTGAAAGTTGTTGTACTTATTTGGTCCGCTTCTCTCCTAACCTTTAGTTACGTTCGCTTACCTAACGGTCAAAAGATTCTTGACTTTGACCCTACATTCATCGCTTCGGTCTTCTCCGGTTCATTAGCTGCATTTGGATTGTCTCCTGCTAAAGCAGGTGGTGCCGCTGCTAAAACTGCACCAGCGATAAAAAAAGAAGAACCATCTGTAGTGTCTGCGGTTGAACCTAAGAAACCATGAATAAAATACTAAAACAATCTACAGAAACTGTAGGTGAAACCCCATCAACATCAAAACAAATCTCTCCATTCAAGTGGTTTGTTATTGGTGTTGGTGGGGTTATTGCTGTAGCGCACATTGGTGTTCTTGGTCATTTGATAAAGAAAGAACCTGCTACTCAACAACCACCCACATTCAATCTCCCCCGCGGCCCATATTCATCTTATCGAATTAAGGCAGGTAAGGATGGGTATGAAATTGAATATCGTGCAAATGATCCCAAAGTTTTGGAATCTGAAAGATCGATGAATCTTAATAGAACTAGACAGGGATGGTTTGGTGGTGGTACAGAAAAACGTGATGAATATCGTCGCGATCAATATACTATGGAAGGTGTGAGAAATATGGGAGGTGCAACAGGTGAAGAGGGAAAGTCTGCAAAAGACATAGAGTGCATCGTGGCGGACGCTGGAGCACGGTCACAAGGTGCGATGGCAGGTAGTGCTATTTCTGCTGGAGTTATTGTTCCTGCTGTAATTAATATTCCCTACATTGGGTGGTTAGCTGCAGGATGGGCAACTCTTCTAGGACAAAATGTTGGTTCTGAACTTGGCTCTGAAGTTGGATCTATGATTAATGATTGCTAATGAAATTTGATTTAGATATGGAAGATTTTACAATCCTCCAAAATGCTTTACATTATTATAAACATGTTGAGAAACGCGGACATTTCTCTAAGTTTGATGAAGAGCGTGTAAATAGGTTGAGAGATAAACTCTCTTATCAAATGATACCTAGTATGAATAGTAAAGATGGAACTGTTCCTTCGCCCCCTCGCGGATATAAATGACCCAACGTGGAGTGTAATTGTTTCCCTTGCCATTCTTTTGGCAGGGGTTTTGTATTATGTTGCATATATACTTCGTATGGCAAATAATGAAATGAAAGATGAGCGACCTGACGAATAAGGATGCCGAACAGGATTCTAAACTTGCGGTATTAGAAAGCAAGATTGAAAGTTTTCGTGAAAGAATTTATGCTCTTGAAGCAGAAACATCTGGTGTTTCTGTTATTGATAGCACTTTAGAGAATGCCATTCGTCGTATTGAGATGGTTCACAGTCGTATAGATAAGACTGAGGAAAAACTCAAAGCACTTGATAATGAATTGCGTGGAAGAATCCGTAAAAATGAAATATGGATTGCTGGTGCTGCTGCAGTCATATCTGCGGTAGTTACTATCATCGGAATTGCCGTATCAGTAGAGTCACAGGAGATCGATTATGGGCGCAATGGTTCCACCCAGCAGGAAGTCTTGTTACAACTTTCGCGTAGTTGAAATCAATAGAGTTGTTGATGGTGATACCATTGATGTAACTATTGATTTAGGATTTGATTTATTTAAAAAAGAAAGAGTTAGAGTTGCTGGTGTTGATACTCCAGAGAAGAGAACAAGAGACGATGAAGAGAAAGCATTGGGATATGATGCAACAAATTGGTTAAAGGAAAAACTAGAAGGAGCAATTAGTGGTGATGATGACCTTATTATTCGTACTGAGCTTGTCGGCGGCATGGGCAAGTATGGTCGCTTACTTGGGTGGTTGTACATTGGTGACGCAGAACTCTCCCTCAACGAACAAATGATTACCGAAGGATATGCCTGGGCATACGACGGTGGTACTAAGCAGAAGAACTTTGAGGAACTCAGAGAAATTCGTAGACAACATGGGACATTAGTATGATTGCTAGCATTTTTATTTTTGGATTTATATTTCTATTGTCCTTTACTCTAGACAGAACTTGGCCAGTAAGATATCGAAGTGGTGACATAAATTAATTAAAATTTGATGAGTTTTGTTAAATAATTAAACTTATTGTAACACTATGGCACAATCAACCTACAAAAAGAGAGTAAAGAAAGAAGCATCTGAAACTTTCTTTCTATATGTTTTCTTCCATTCTATTTGGACTGGTATTTTTAAATTCTTTGAGGACTAATGGAGATACCTAACATCACTTCTCCCAACATTAATATCAGGGAGATTGACATTCCACAGGTCATAACTGCAAACGAATATTACACATCAACACCATTATCGCCACCTGTTGTGGTAAATATTGGTGTACCAATTGTTGATGTTCCTGGTTGCGTTGAAGCCCATGAGAGCAACAACAAATCTAAAACTGTAGGTCAAGATGACGAAGCAGGACTGGTTACGTATTGTGACGCTGGCATTCCCAGTTATAATCCTATTAATTTTGAACCTGAACAGATAGTTCCTACTTATCCTGCTGGTGTAGATACAAGACAACCACCAGCACCAGAGGTTCCTAAGACACCAGAAATTCCTAAAGCAGCAGCACCTGCTACTGCTAAGATTGATTGTCCTACAGCATCACAGCAGGCAAAGGAACCTGTTGGCACATACATCGAAGGATTTAGAAAGAAGGTCACTGACTATCAGTTGATTGGTAATGAGTGTGTCCAGATTACAGAACCTGTGCCTATTCCCCAACAGATTATTGCTGGACTTCCTTCTGGAGGACAAGTGATGCAAGTTGGTGGTGTTGCTGTTATTGCTACAGCATCAGCATTATTAGCAAAACCGTTGGCAGACATCCTACTAAAGGTTGTCAAACCAACGGTCAAAAAAGTTATGAAAAAGATTGCTAAGATTAGGGGGAAGACAGTTCCCGTACTGTCTGCTGCCGAGCGCAGAAATGAGCAAAGAGACCGAAACCGTGCTATAATGGCTCTGAGACAAACGCTCAAACCAAAATGACCTACGATGCAACTGTTGAATTTAAGTTTGATGCTACTTACACTCACGATTATACTCGCGGGTTTGCATCTCACCTTGGTGATGATGACTTCCTACCTGAAGAGCATTTCCTGATCACTGCTCCTGCTGCTGATCTTAACTGCAAACAGTATTTCAAGTTATTTGAGAAGTTCATGCTATGTGTAGGCATGTGCCCCTCATCTATCAGATCAGGTGCTATGTCATTGGTATTCAATGATTGTGTCAGTGAAGACGAACAGCGTAAACTCTGTAAAGAGTATGATCTTACTATGAATGAAGACCTTCAAGATAAGTTTGAGGAGTGGAAGATTCGTGATGCTGAGGTTGAGCGTCTGATGAATAGTCACAAAGAAAATGTTATTGGAGTAGAACAATGAGTATCCCACATTTCAAATCTAACCACGACTGGGAAGCATTTACCCAGATCTTTGATAGTCAGTGGCATTGTAAAAGAGCACTGCTAAATCGTGTCAAGGATGATCTCTTTCCTGGATATGAGTGGCACACACTCACACCAAAAACCTTGGAAGTGATCAATGACATGGTACAATCCATGCTATATGATGTAGATCGTCAGTTTAAAGAGAATCATCAGGATTACAAAACTGATGATGATGAAATCTTCATTCCTTATCGTTCATTCAAAGAGAATGTGCTTGAAGCATTGAATGAAGCACTCACTCCTTACCAGTTGTTAGAGCGGGACCAAGATCCTCAGCCTTCTGAGACACAGGAGCAGGGATAGCATGGACGTGTGGATGCTGGTGTCCTGGAGGATTATTCACCACCACATCAGCACACACTTTATAATAAGGTGAGCGAGGGTGGAATTGAATACCCTGCTTCATCAACTCGCCACAATTCTTTAGTCTAGCGATCTCAAAATCTAATCTCTTGTTAGCAGTTTGTTGTTGCATCAAAGCGATGTTAGCAGCAGCTGCTTCTTTACATTGATCCTGTAGTTTTTGATCAAGTGGTTTGCTCCATGTCATAGAGAAACCAACACCCAAGTTGTAGTTATCCTTTTGTCCAGTTCTTACAGGAACACGATACAAAACAGAACCAGGATTGTCAGGAGCACCATCTTCATCCAGGTCTCTCATATCATAAACAGGATCATTATAATAAGGTTCATAAGGTTTGGTAGCAGAAGCACTACCAGTGACATATGGTGTGAAGTTTAGTGTAGGTCCTTGGCATTGTATACCTCCGCCATATGTATTTGTGATATAGGGACCTTGTAAAACCTGAATGGCTTGGTTGGTCACCGAGCCAGAGCTATTTGCTACTGGAGCAGCTGTAGCACTAACACCCCCGACTTCAGCGTATGCTTGAATTGGGAAAGCAAGATTGATACCTACTGCGAGAAGATAGAGGTAGTGTCGGTTATGCTTGTGACCTCGGTGGTCCTTTGAATTATTGTTTGATTGCTGAGACCTGGACCTTTGTACGTTTCTGTGAACTGAAACGCTCCCCCTGGAGTTGTCTGTGTAAAGTTCGGTCTGCTTGTTATTCCTGTCCATGATGATGTCACGCCATCTATAGTTACATTGTTAGCACCTGTGCCTGGTTGTAAAGAACCTGATGCTGTAATTCCACTCCCAGTTACTGAATACTGATATCCAGTGTTATAGTCCATCGAGTTGATGGTTTCTGTAATCTTTTGTGTCGTCTCTGTATGACTGGTCATGGAGCCTTGTGTGAAATTTGGTACAACCGGAACTGAATATGCTGGTTGTACCAAACCATGTATTGCACCAAGAACCAATCCGAGACCGATTGCTTCTGATAATCTAGTCATATTTATTATCAGTCAATAACGGTGATTTCAGTAACGAACTGTCCTGTCGCAGATGAACCTGCACCACCAGCAGTTAGAGTGATAGCATGACTTCTGTCAATCGTTCCAGCTAGAGTGCTAGCAGAACCAGCAGCATAAGAGGTAAGGTTGCCGAAGTTGGGAACATCACCTGTGCTAACAGCAGAAGCAGGAACACTATCTGCTGCGTTATACGATTCACTCAACGACCAATCTTGACCAGATGTAGTGACAGTGTATGTGCCAGCACCAGAGGTAGCACCACCCATCGTGCCTGCTGTGATGTTAGAACCAGAAGCAGAATAACTACCACCGATTCTTACCGCAGTGGTGCGAGCAGCATCAACAGTCAGTTGAACGCTAGATGCATGTTTAGTAACAAGTCCGCCAGCATTTGCTGCACTTGCGGTCATCAGTAACATTCCAAAAGCTATTAACGCTTTCTTCATTAACCTAGAGTATTTACACTGGAAGTATTTAGGAAAAGATATGGTAGAATAAATATATAAAAAGTTCTCTGAAAGATGAGTTTATACAGCAGAGCACTTAAGCACGTAGATATGAAGCGTGTGAAAAAGTTGCACGAACAAAAATTAGAGGAAAATAATAATCTCAAAAGATTGCAAGAAGAAAGGTTAGAGTATCTAAGAAATCTTTGTAGCCCAGAATTTTCTAATTGGAGATATGACCTCCAAGAAGGACCTACTATGAGTTCTGCTGGAATGTTCACAGCAACACTTCCTGGTCAAGGTGATACGGACTTAGTAGTAACATCTCTAGATGCAAGTTCGTATTCAGATGATAGTGATGATGGGTCTTTTAGTAGTGGAACTGATAGTGGATTTACTGGAGGATTTTCTTCTAGTGATGGAATTATTAATATTGGTGGTGAGGATAGTTATTCCTCAGGATTTTCATCTAATAGTTTTGATTTTTCTGCGGTTGATACTGTAAACATAACAGCAATTGCTGGAAATAATTCCAATGGAGGTATGTTACCGACAAGGAGTCTTAAGGTATATTTTGGCACTACTGATGATTTCTCAGATGCTATTGAGGTTATACCAACTTCTGCAAGTTCATTTAGAAATGTAAATATCACTATACCCGAAAAATTTAGAACTTCTGATGTATTTCTAATCTTTTATACTGATACAAGTGATGGGCATGGTTATCATGGAAGGCATTTTAGAAGTCAGACAATACCAATAAGTGGATTAAATCATACAACTATGAGTAATCTATTTCCAGATAGTGATGATGGTTTTGCAGCAGCAGCAAGTATGATTAGTTTTTATTTAAGAGATAATAGAAATAGTCAGAGTGATTACAGGGGTCTTGGAGAGTTTATTTGGTTTAATAGTATGTTGCAAAGATATGGATGGTTTAATAATGTTGGAACAGATGAAGATCCAGAACTGGAGTATATTACATGGCCAGCTGCTCCTATAAGTGGAGCAACTATAGAACCTGATGTAACCGATGCCGATTATATCCATATTGGTCAAACAGTTTATAACTTGTATAAGGGAACAAAACTTTATGGAGTAAGTAATATTTCCTTTAGAAGAAGAAGACCAATGAATGTTTTGGTTTCTCTTGATTCTCCAGAGGCAACAGCATTCATTAGAGATTCTCCAACCCTTTCAAATCTTTCTCCACAAGAAAGACTGAAGAAACTCAGAAAAATGTTGAAGGCTGGTGACGAATATGTCGCAAAGATGTTGGGTGTTAACTTCCCTGGAACTGGTGCAGTTCCTCCAGGTGAATATGATCCATTTGCACAAGCACCTCCAGGGGAAGCGGGTACTACTCCTGGCGTTGACATTAATGATTACAGTCCCAATGAACCAGCAGATTATCTCAATGCTGCTGATGAACTCCTTGGTAATAGTGAAATGACTCCTGATGATGTAAAATCTTTAGAAAAAGCAATGCGTGCTTCTGGTCCAGAGGTAGCACAACTTGCAGATGCTGGTGTTCTTAGTGTTCCTGCTGCTGCAGCATTCTTGGCATCACCTCCAGGACAAGCAGCTATTGCTATCGGTGGAGCATTTTTAGTCAAAACACTTATGGATGCAGTTCCTCAAGTTCAGCAAATGGTTGGTGATACTGATTGGGGTGCTGCTCCTGGACAAAGAACTATTCCTCAAGGTAGTGGACCTGCTATTGGTCAGCAAGGAAAAGATCTCACTCCTCAGCAGCAGGCAGATGTAGAGGCAGCAGGTAATGAACTCAGAGATGCTCAAAGGGCATTAAATGATTTACCAGCAGATGCTACCGATGCTCAAAGAGATATGGCAAAAGCAAGACTTGATAAAGCGAACAAAAGGAGGCAAAGTCTTAGAAAGAAACACAGAGAGGAAAATAAAAATAGAAAAGAAAGTTTTGAGATAAATGGAGAAGTTCTCACAGAGAAGAAAAAACTTAAATCAGTAAAGGATATTGCGAATAAAATTCCTGGATACTATGACGGCAAACCATCACCACTTGGATTCCCTGAAGAAGAACCACCTAAGATGGTGAACGGATATCATCCAGATTTGGTGGACGGTAAAAAAGTAGCGCAGAGATTTAATCGTTTAGACCCTATTAGTGCTAAGGCAATGCCACTAACGGGCAACCCACATATCGATAAGAAGGTCAAAGCAGCAGCGAAGGGAAAGGATAAAACATTTAAAGAGTTTTGGGTTCCCATTGCTGGTAATGGACCAACCAACTCAGCATCACAAACGTTTGAATTTGGTGGCGAAGGTGGTCCTCAATTCACAACTAATGGACTTGGTGGACAGACATATCCAGACGCCATAGAAGTCTTTGGGGATCCAATACCGACACCCGACTACAGTCAGTTAGCAATGCAAGGTTATACTCCACCTCTAAGTAACGAAGTTATGAAGAGGAATAAGCAAGATGAAAACTTACAGAAGATAAAAGATACTCTAAGAAGTCTTGGCACAAGTTGGGAGGAGATGCGAGCAAATAACTGGGCACTAGTGAAACCTGATGGAACCTCTATTCTTCTTGAACCAATTACACCAGGTCGTGGTCAGTTAAATTGGATTGATAATTCCAAAATAACCGTTGGTAAAAAACATCCTGATGCAGAGGGAAACCCATATAAAGTAGTGAATCCTGATGGTTCTGTTACCATAGAAAACTCTAAGATAGTAAGCGTTAAAGAGTTCCGAGTTGGTGATGAACTGAACAAACAACTTGACTCCTCAGAAAAATTCACTAAAGAGATTAATGCTGATGAGTTTATGAAAGGAAGGGTGACTGATACCACGAAACCTGCACCTAAGTTTACAGATACCGATGTATCAATATCTCCTGAAGATGAAAAGTTTATTAATGATATGTCTCTTCTTCCAACAGGTGTAAATGCTCTTACTGGTGGGTTAGGAGTTGCTGGAGACTTAGCAATCAAATATGCTAAGGGAGATATGACACCTGTCACATCATCACCTGGTCCTAGTTTTGATGATAACGTTTTGAATATGATTGACACTGCATTTGAAAAAGGAATCACACCTGGAGTAGTTCCAGACAGAGCATATAGTGGAGATATTTTGCCAGCACTAGTTCAAGTTCCTACAAGACTATCACTAGGCCAGTTTAACTATGAAATTAATTCTAGCGGTTTAAGAATTAAAGATACATTTAACTTTAATAAAAATGTCAATATTGGTGCTGCGGGTATCATACCTAGACTGCAAGACACTGCTGATAGACTTGTAGATATTGGAAACAGAAGAGCAATACTTAACGGAAAGGATCCAAATGATGATAAGTATGGTATTAAAATTGATTACATAATTAAATGGGAGGATGTTCCACCAGCACTTCAGAACAAGTTAGACCCAACAGCAACTATCATCCCCACTACTAAGAGAGGAAAGAGAAGAAGAACACGCAAGGGAGTTCAAGAATCAACCTGGAGCAAACTGAAAAAAAGTAGAGGGTCTTGACAGGGGCGGGAAACCGTAGTATTATAAATACATCAACGACGCAGAAATGAAACATTTCTTAACCGTTGTCGAACACCCCTTCAACCGAGACCTATAGGGTGTATAAATCACGTCTCTCATATCCTCTCTTAAGGGTGAGAGGAAATAGTAACTCCACCATTTCCCTGATGGTCTTACTTTTCGTACAAACAAATGGCTAACGCTACTCTTTCACAAAAACAATCGAATACTTGGGAACAATTTTGTCAGTGGGTCACCAGCACAGATAACCGTCTGTATGTTGGTTGGTTCGGAGTCCTGATGATTCCTTGCCTGCTTGCTGCTACTACTTGTTTCATCATTGCCTTTATCGGTGCTCCCCCTGTGGACATCGACGGCATCCGCGAACCCGTCGCTGGTTCGCTCATGTATGGTAACAACATCATCTCTGGTGCTGTTGTCCCTTCTTCAAACGCAATTGGTCTTCACTTCTACCCCATTTGGGAAGCTGCATCTCTGGATGAATGGCTTTACAACGGTGGTCCTTTCCAGTTGGTTGTCTTCCACTTCCTGATTGGCATCTATGCTTACATGGGTCGTGAGTGGGAACTTTCATACCGTCTGGGTATGCGTCCTTGGATCTGTGTTGCTTACTCTGCACCTGTTGCAGCAGCATCCGCAGTCTTCCTGGTCTATCCTTTCGGTCAAGGTTCTTTCTCTGACGCAATGCCCCTGGGTATCAGTGGCACCTTTAACTACATGCTTGTCTTCCAAGCAGAGCACAACATCCTGATGCACCCCTTCCACATGCTGGGCGTCGCAGGTGTCTTCGGTGGTTCTCTGTTCAGTGCAATGCACGGCTCTCTGGTTACTTCTTCGCTGGTTCGTGAAACCACCGAAAACGAGTCCCAGAACTATGGTTACAAGTTTGGTCAAGAAGAAGAGACTTACAACATTGTCGCTGCTCATGGTTACTTTGGTCGCCTGATCTTCCAATACGCTTCCTTCAACAACTCCCGTTCGCTGCACTTCTTCCTCGCAGCATGGCCTGTTGTCGGTATCTGGTTCACTGCTCTTGGTGTTAGCACCATGGCATTCAACCTCAACGGTTTCAACTTCAACCAGTCCATCATGGATAGTCAGGGCAAAGTCCTGAACACCTGGGCTGATGTTCTGAACCGTGCTGGTCTGGGTATGGAAGTCATGCATGAGCGTAATGCTCACAACTTCCCACTTGACCTGGCAGCTGCTGAGTCCACTCCTGTTGCACTCACCGCTCCTAGCATCGGTTGATATCTTCCGATACACCATACAAACTGGCCGAGATCATCCGTGATACTTGGCCTCAAATATACAGACCACAAAAACAGAATAAGAAAAAAGAAGGGACCTCCAAGTGAGGTCCTTTTTTTATGCTATAATAAAAAAGTTCGATGGCAACTTATGGCAAAAGTTCTAGACCCGCTGAAGTATGGATTTTATTGTGTTGGGTATGTTCTTAATGGTGAAGATAAAGTAGCAACATTCTTTCAAATGGAATCAGCACAAGAGGCTCTTGTAAAGATGATGAGAATGGGAATTGAATGTAAAGGTATGTGGGAATGGAAAAATAAATAGTGTAGTAATCTACTGGGCAGGTTCCTAATGTATAAGGAACCACATCTTCAAAAAAAATCTGATGAATGTAAGGAATTGTATTATGAATGGTGGTACTGGAAGTATGAGATGAATGATATGCAAAAATCTAAAATTGCAAGGCAACAATGGTGTCAATGTTGTGATGATTTTGGTGAGATGATAAGTGAGGAAGTCAAGACAAATCCTCGTTACATAGGACATAAGTTGCCATAGATAATGTAGTCGCATGACTTATATGAAGTTCTTTTTCGCACTTCTCGCTACACTTTTTCTAGCTGCACCAGCATGGGCAGTGGATGTTCAAATGGGTTCAAATGGAGACTTGATTTTTGACCCAGCAGAGGTTACAATATCGGCAGGAGAGTCTGTTCACTTTGTGAATAATATGCTTCCCCCACATAATGTTGTGGTAGAAGACCATCCTGAAATCTCTCATGAGGCATTAGCAATGATGCCTGGTGAAGAGTTCGATGTCACCTTCCCTGAAGCAGGTGATTATACATATTGGTGCGCCCCTCATAAGGGTGCGGGTATGATTGGTACTGTACACGTTGAATGATGAAGATTTTTTTAGACACCGCCGACCACTGGGCAATTAAAGATTATTTTGATACTGGATTGATTGATGGAGTAACAACTAATCCAACTTTGATTAAAAAATCAGGCAGAGATCCTGAAGAGGTTTACGAATATATTAAGAGCATTGGTGTTAAAGACCTCAGCATGGAAGTTGTTGGCGATGCTGATCAAATGGCTGCAGAAGGTCTTAGACTTTCTGAAAAGTTTGGCGACATCGCTACTATCAAACTTCCTATGACTAAAGATGGACTGAAAGTTTGTAAATTCCTTTCTGAAAAAGGTATTCGCACTAATGTCACACTTATCTTCAGCATGGCACAAGCAGTTCTTGCTGCTAAAGCAGGGGCAACATATGTTTCACCTTTTGTTGGAAGACTTGATGATCAACAAGTTGCTGGTCTTGAAGTCGTTCGTGGTATTGCTGATATGTATCGGATTCATGGAGTAAAGACACAGGTTCTTTCTGCATCAATTCGTAGTGTTCATAGAGCATTGAGGTCTTGGTATAATGGAGCACAAATCGTTACAATGCCACCAAAGGTTTTTGAACAGATGTATAATCATATTTTAACTGATAAAGGTCTTGAAATTTTTGATAATGACTGGAAATCAGTAGAATCAAAACTCTAAAAGGTTGTCAATGAAAGTAGGTATTATAGGGCTTGGTAGGATGGGCGAGGGTATGTCTCGCCGTCTTATCAAACACGGACACGAAGTGTGGGGTTATAGAAACAACTATGAAAAAGCTTGTGAACAATATGAAAAAGGTTATGTCAGTGGAGTTACCACTTCTCTGGAAAGCCTTGTTCAAATGATTCATAGTCATAAAAACATTTCTGACAGAAAACCAGGAGTGTTTATGATGGTTGTGCCAGCAGAAACCGTAGAGGATACCATTAATGACTTATTACGATATTGTCGTGAAGGCGACATTATTATTGATCATGGCAATTCCAATTTTAAAGACTCTAGACGCAGGGCACAACGGTTATCTAAACTTGGCATCGCGTATATTGACTGTGGTACTAGTGGTGGTGTTTATGGTCTGGAGCGTGGATACTGTCTTATGGTTGGGGGCGGAGATACTGCAGTCGCCTCTTGTGCGCCAATTTTCAATGCCCTCTCACCAGGTATCTCTGCCGCCGAACGTACACAACCTAATGACTATGTTAGGCAGTCTGAATTAGGTTGGCTGCACTGTGGGGGCCCTGGTGCTGGTCACTTTGTAAAGATGGTTCACAATGGAATCGAATACGGAATCATGCAAGCATATGCAGAAGGATTTAATATCCTGCATGAAGCAAATGCTGGGTCAGCATACGTTGCTGCAGGTGATGCTGAAGTTGCTCCAATGGACAATCCAGAAGACTATTGCTACGACATTAATGTTGCTGAAGTGGCTGAGCTTTGGCGTCGTGGTAGCGTGGTTGGTTCTTGGTTACTTGATCTTACCGCTGATGTTCTACGGAGCGATAGAGAGCTTAGCAAATTCGATGGTGGAGTATCAGACAGTGGTGAGGGTCGTTGGACTGTTCACGCTGCTGTGGATCTCGGTGTTCCAGCCCCTGTTATTACTTCTGCTCTCTACTCAAGATTCGAGTCCAGAAGACTTGGACGATTTGCAAACAAAGTCTTGAATGGTATGAGAGCAATGTTTGGTGGTCACGATGTTAGGTGAAGTACTCAAGTGGGTGGCAATACCATTTGTATTGGCCACGATATATTTCGGGATACGAAAAGGTGAAAATAATTACTACGACTCGGACGACTATGATGGAAATGGAACAGCGCACTAGTCAACAATGCTGGAATTTTATAATGTCTTCATTTGTTCGTTCTTATGGGATTAAGAAGGTTGCAGGAGATGAAGACTTTCATTATCTGGCATTAGAATGGTGTGATGATCATAATTATATTTGTGATATTCATTTAGATGATCTTAGAAAAGTCGATGTTTATTTTCGGAAATGCTATGAAGAATTTAAAGGTAGAGATTGAAAAACTCAAAGATAGAATCTTTGTGCTTGAGGTTGAAAACGAAAAACTAAAGTTAGAATTACAAGTGCGTGAAGAAGATTGGGCACATCCAAAATCCTGTGTGCATAATTCCGACCCTTGGAAAACATGGAATTCTTAGATTATTATTTTTTGTTTTTGTAATGCTCTCTCAGTATAATCTCCTATTGACATATTTTGTAAATTTATGTAAACTAAATATGAGAAATACGATTGGAGGTTATGGCTTCTTCAACTCTTTCACCGCCCATTTCACAGAGAGGATGGTTTGATGTCCTGGATGACTGGCTTAAACGCGACCGCTTTGTCTTTGTGGGTTGGTCTGGATTACTTCTTTTTCCCACTGCTTATCTGGCAATTGGTGGCTGGCTTACTGGCACAACGTTTGTTACAAGCTGGTATACCCACGGATTGGCGTCTTCCTACCTTGAAGGTGCTAATTTTCTCACAGCGGCTGTGTCAACGCCTGCTGATGCTATGGGTCATTCTCTTCTTCTACTTTGGGGTCCTGAGTCTCAGGGAGATTTCCAGCGTTGGCTCCAACTTGGGGGACTCTGGAATTTTGTGGCGCTCCACGGAGCCTTTGCTCTCATAGGTTTCATGCTTAGGCAATTTGAGATTGCCCGTCTTGTAGGTATCCGCCCGTACAATGCTATTGCGTTCTCTGGTCCGATTGCTGTCTTTGTCAGCGTTTTCCTTATCTACCCTCTCGGGCAATCTAGTTGGTTCTTTGCCCCCTCGTTTGGCGTCGCGGCGATCTTCCGTTTCCTCTTGTTCCTCCAAGGTTTCCATAACTGGACACTCAACCCCTTCCACATGATGGGTGTTGCAGGTATCTTGGGAGGAGCCTTGCTTTCTGCAATTCATGGTGTTACAGTAGAGAATACCTTGTATGAAGATGGTGAGCAAGCAAACACTTTCAAGGCATTCGACTCTACCCAAGAGGAAGAGACTTATTCGATGGTTACGGCGAATAGATTTTGGTCCCAGATCTTCGGCATCGCTTTTAGTAACAAGAGGTGGCTTCATTTCTTTATGCTCTTTGTTCCTGTTATGGGTCTTTGGACCTCATCCATTGGTATTATCGGTCTTGCTCTTAACCTTCGTGCTTATGATTTCGTGAGTCAGGAGATTAGAGCGGCTGAGGATCCTGAGTTTGAAACATTTTATACAAAAAATATCTTGCTCAACGAAGGACTCCGTGCCTGGTTGGCACCAGTTGACCAGCCTCATGAGAACTTTGTATTCCCAGAGGAAGTTCTTCCGAGGGGCAATGCTCTCTAGTGGATGTTGTGGCGCAGGATGCCCTGACTGTCCTTTCCGACCCCCCTCAACAAGGGGGTCTTTTTTTATGTCTTGACATTATACGGTTTTTACGGTAAAATCTTAAGCGAACATTAAGTTCACTGTTTAAACACTGAAATACATGCTAAAAAAATTCACTCGACTCCGAAACAAGCAGTGGTATTTTGTAGTACCACTGGCACTGTTTCTTCTAGGCACATTTGAACTTTCTGCTCATGCTGCCGAACTTCCCGAACTGAATCCTCAGTTCCTTGCTAATAATCTTTGGCTCCTTGTTGCCACCATCCTGGTTGTGTTCATGAACGCAGGATTTGCTATGGTGGAAGCAGGTATGTGTCGCCACAAGAACACTGTTAATATTCTCTATAAAAACCTGATTGTATTCACCCTTGCAGTTTCTGCTTACTGGTTGGTTGGATACTCCCTGATGTATGGTAACCCAATCATTGATGGTTGGTTCTACTTCAAGGGTCTGTTCTTTGATCCAACTGTAACTGCAGAGATGGTTAAGGATGCAGCACTGGTTCCCAGTATTGACTTCCTTTTCCAAGCAGCATTTGCTGGTACTGCTGCCACTATCGTTTCTGGTTTGGTTGCTGAGCGTATTAAGTTCAGTCAGTTTGTTCTCTTTTCTATTGTCTTGACTTCTGTCATCTATCCAGTTCTGGGTTCCTGGAAGTGGAATGGTGGTTGGCTTGATGTAATGGGATTCCAAGACTTTGCTGGTTCTACAGTTGTCCACTCCGTTGGTGCCTGGGCAGGTATTGTTGGTGCTGCTATCCTTGGCCCCCGTCTTACCAAGTATGATGGTGAACGTGCAAACGCAATTCCTGGCCATAACATGGCACAAGCAACTCTTGGTGCTCTGATCCTCTGGATTGGTTGGTATGGCTTCAACCCTGGTTCACAACTTGCTATGGATCAGGCAGTTCCTTTCATCGCAGTTACTACGACTCTGGGTGCTGCTGGTGGTGGTATTGCAGGAACAATTACCAGTCAACTCAAGAATGGTAAGGCAGACCTTTCTATGACCATCAACGGTATTCTTGCTGGCCTGGTTTCTGTAACGGCTGGTTGTGATGCTGTTGGCACCGTTGGTGCTTGGATTATGGGATTCATTGGTGGTGTTATCGTTGTTTACTCCATCGACCTGATTGACCGTCTTCGCATTGATGATCCCGTTGGTGCATTCTCTGTTCACGGTGCTGGTGGCATCTGGGGCACTCTGGCTGTGGGTCTGTTCTCTAAGGAAGCAGGTTTCTTCTATGGTCATGGGCTGAATCAGTTCTTTGTTCAACTGATTGGTGTGATTGCTTATGGTATCGCTGCTGTTGCTCTGAGTTATGTGACTTGGAAACTTCTTGCTACAACTAATAAAGGACTCCGTGTTGGTGAGGAAGAAGAGATTCTCGGTCTTGACGCATCCGAGCACGGTATGACTGCTTACGATTATCAAGGTTGATTGTAATTCAAATCTATGTTATGATGAGAGGGTTAATCACCCTCTTTTTTTATGCTTGGGAATCTAGAACCAGAAGAAAGGATTATGGCTAAACCAACTATAATTGAACAAGTTGCTTCTCTGATTGAAACATTTGGGTGGGAAGATGATGATGAGATTTCTGTTGAAATGGCAGGAACTCAAGTGTCTGGTATTGATGTTGGTGAAAACTACAATGCAAAGTGGCAATCTCCTATTGGTACTCGCAAGATCAATAAAGATGCATTTATTGTAATCAAGAATCAAAGTCGTAGAGATTTGACTAAATCGCAACCTTTTCCTGAAGGTGAATTCAAACCTCGTCACCCATACGAAAAGAAATGAACGGTTACTATTCTGTTTTTAATCCAAGAGGCGAAAAGATTGCTGATTGTGGACAAGAAAAAGATGCAGTAAATCTTATCTACTCAAGAAATAGACGATGGGATGGACATTACTATACATTTAATCCACTTCCAGGAGATATTGTTGATGTTTCCAACAATCAACTGCCACCCAATCAAAAATATATTGGATGGGTAGATGTAACAGAAAAAGAGTTTGATGAACAGTTTATTGCGGTTGGTGGACAAAAGATTCCTACTCAACAAAAACTGCAACCTTCAGACTTAAAAGCATTCAACTCCTAAATAAATTTCAAAACTATGTACACAATTTACACAAGAGATGGCTGCCCTTATTGCAGCAAAGTCGAACAAGTTCTCCAACTAGCAGAACTCAAGTATGTCGTTAACAAATTGGGACGCGACTTTGACCGAACAGAATTCTATGAAAAGTTTGGCCAAGGTTCTACTTTCCCTAGAGTTGTTAAAGACGGTGAACTTATTGGTGGATGTACTGAAACAGTTAAGTATCTAAGAGAACAAAAATTAGTCTAATGGAACAAAACCTCATCGACATCTATGATTTGATTGAACATGCAATTGACAATGCTTTTCAAGGACAATTAAACTTAAAGTTTTATGATTATTTGAAGAGTAGTAAAGTTAAAAAGTCTGAAATAGATGCTTTTATTGACAGTACTACTGTAACTGAAATTGGTAGTCTTCTTTTAGATCTTGATGAGTATATTAAAGGTGGATCTGATGATGAGCACAAACAACTGCGAGAAGGTTATGGACATATTCCAAAACCGCAGGCAAGAAAAATTAGAAACTACTTAGAAAGTTTCTTAGATGATGCACGGAGGTATAGTGATGACAGAAAACCTGGACGAAGGAGAAAGGGAACTAAATAAGTCAGAACCTCGTAACATTAATCGAGGTGTAGAATTGCTACTAAGGAATAGGAGGAGGTTACCAGAGAAGCCCAAAACTTTCCAAGTAAAGTTTGGTAAAATGGTCTCTCTTTTCCGACGAGAGATTGTATTTCATCTAAACTTTTATTTGGACATTAGAAAAAAATAAGTCTGGAGTAAAAGGATGTTAGCAGTAACTCTCACCATTGGAACATTGGTTTCCATTATGTTCTTTTTTGTTGGAGGTGTGGTAGGATGGCTTGCAAAAGAGCATTTCTATCAAACACAACCAGTCTTTACACACCCAGAGATGTTCGATGAAAATGGGAATATTCTTCCCGATGAAATTTTAGCAGTACGATTTGAAAACGATTATGACTACGACGAAGAAGAAGACAACAACAACGAAGGCTAAAACACCTACAAAAATTGTTGATCTTCCCCCTAATCCTTTTGTGTATGAGGTACTTGAACTTGCATCAAAACAGCGTTCTGCTGCAAAGAAAGTTGAAGTATTAAAAAAATACGAGCACGATTCTTTGAAGAGTATCTTCATCTTCAATTTTGATGAGACTGTGATTAGTCTTCTTCCTCCAGGCGAAGTTCCTTACGGTGATGCGGAAGATCAATCAGTATATTCTGGAACTCTCTCACAAAACATTGCTGCGGAAGCTAGGGGTGGTGAGTCTGCCACAGGACAA
>Ga0222718_10000979_pt1 | contig 28879 bp, 25 predicted proteins | sample C33_27DmetaG_FD_165045 | JGI IMG/M metagenome (GOLD analysis project Ga0222718, IMG submission 165045) | Estuarine water microbial communities from San Francisco Bay, California, United States - C33_27D | ecosystem: Environmental > Aquatic > Marine > Unclassified | place: USA: California...
GGCGGTGTTGCTCACCGAGGTGTTCACCCAGACGTCGATGCAGCGGAGTCGTGTCATCCATCGCATCGCGTCGAGGGCGAGCAGGTGTCCGAGTCCGCCTCGGCGACGTGCCGGGTCGACCGCGAGTCGTTGCAGGTATCCGCTTCGACCGGTCCGACCGGAGATCGAGAAGGCGATCAATCGACGGTCGGCGGTGATCCCTCGGGTGCGCGAGGACGCGGTCGCGGCCCGGGTAGCCGACAGGGTCGATCGGTCGTGGCCCCACAGCGGTCCGAAGGACGCGACATCGAGCCGCGCTGCCTCATCGAGTCGACGGCGGGTGAGCGGTCGCGTCGTCCTTGAGGTGTCGCCGAGTTGCTCGATCGCCGCGTTGTCGAGTGAGCGTCGCAGAAGCACCAACTCGTCGATGGGCGTGAACCCGAGATCAAGCGCGGGCGCCGCCGAGCCCGGGAACAGCGCCGAGGTGCGCACGGCGCGGCGACCTTCCAGTGCCGCTCGTTCCACGAGCTCCTCGATGTCGGCTGGGCGTATCCGCTGGGTGTGGTCGATGGGCTGGAGCATTGCCACCGATGGATCGAACGGCCAGTCGACGAGGGCGGCCCGCTCGGTGCGTGCTCTGACGAGGCGCTCCGGTTGTGCGTCGCGTGCCGGGACGTCGGCCACGAGCAGTCGATCGGAGGTGTCCACCGGGGTCGACGGTAGTTCGACGGATGCCTCGCGGCCGCTCGGCCGCTCACCCCGGGTGCGGTGGGGGCGCAAGTAGCCTCGGACCGAGATGGTTCCCGATCGCTTCGCCGCCGTGCTCGACGAGCTGGCCCCCCTCGCGGCCCGGTTCCGCGGGGCCGGCCATCGTCTGTACGTCGTCGGTGGTTCGGTGCGCGATCTCTTAGTGGGTCGGGTCGATCCGACGGCGCCTGATTTCGACATTGATCTGACCACCGATGCCCGACCGGATGCCGTCAAGGCGTGCGTGAACGGATGGGCCGACGCGGTGTGGAACCAAGGTGAGAAGTTCGGGACCGTTGGGGCTCGCTCGGGCGACCGGATCTACGAGATCACTACCTTCCGAGCGGAGTCGTACACCGACGATTCCCGCAAGCCCCACGTCGTGTTCGCCGACGACGTCGAGACCGACCTGTCTCGGCGCGACTTCACCGTGAACGCGATGGCGCTCGAGGTCACCGCTGACGGGACGCCGACCCTGGTCGATCCCTTTGACGGCGCCCGCGACCTAATGACTGGGGTGCTGCGCACTCCGCTCGGCCCCGAGGTGAGCTTCAGCGACGATCCCCTCCGGATGCTGCGCGCGGCGCGGTTCCTCGCCGGCCTCGACCTGCAGCCGACCGACGAGTTGGTCGCGGCGGTTCACGAGATGGCACCGAGGCTGGAGATCGTCTCCGCCGAGCGGATCCGAGACGAGTTCGACAAGTTGATCACCCTCGACCATCCGACGGCCGGTCTGTGGTTCCTCGTGGAGACCGGTCTGGCCGACCAATTCCTTCCCGAGTTGCCGGCGATGCGCCTCGAGCACGATCCGATCCACCGTCACAAGGATGTGTTGACCCACACCTTCGCGGTGATCGAGAACGTCCGCCCGCCGGCCGAGCAGCCCGACGACCGGCCCGAGTTCGACTTCCGGATCGTGCGACTCGCGGCGCTCTTCCACGACATCGGCAAACCGAGGACCCGCGGTTACGCCGAGGGGAAAGGCACGACCTTTCATCATCACGACGCAGTCGGCGCTCGGATGACGAAGAAGCGCATGACCGAGTTGCGCTATTCCAACGACGATGTCGCCGCGGTGGTCGAACTCGTGGCGCTGCACCTCAGGTTCCACACCTATCGACTCGGATGGAGCGATTCGGCGGTGCGGCGTTACGTGCGCGATGCCGGTGACCTGTTGAACGAGTTGAACGTGTTGACGCGTTGCGACTGCACCACCCGAAACGAGAAGAAGGCGCGCACGCTCTCCCGGCGCATGGACGAACTTGAGGAGCGAATCACTGAGTTGGCCGCCGAGGAGGAACTCGCGGCGCTCCGCCCCGAACTCGACGGCGGTCAGGTGATGGCGCATCTCGGTGTCCCTCCGGGTCCGATCGTTGGGCGCGCCCTCGACCATCTGCTCGAGATCCGGTTGGAGGAGGGACTCGTCGGAGACACCGAGATCAGGGCTCGACTCGACTCCTGGTTCGCCGGGCAGTCGGCATGAGTGGCCTGCTCTGGGTCGGGTGATGTTGACCGTGATGGCGTCGAGTCCGTCGAGCGCGCTCGCTCTCGTCCTGGCCGACGAGGTGGCGGTCGGCATCGCCATTGCGGTCGCAGCGGTGCTGGTGGTCCTCGCGCTCGGGTGGTGGTCCGTGCACCGAGAACTGGCCGGGCGGAGCGGCGATCCGGCGAGGCATCTCCTCGACACCCTTCCGGAAGCGCTCATGGAGGTGGATGGCACCGGACGCATCCGGGTAGCGAATCGAGCGGCCTGCGCGCTGCTCGGGCGCGAGGTTGACGACCTCGTCGGCGTCGATGCCGACACCGTGCTGGTCGACGCCGACCAGGGCGTTCTGGCCGACTGGCTGGCGATGGACATCGCGCCGCCGGAGGACGCCGAGGGTGAGCACGTCCCCCTCGAGGCGCGGGTGGAGCGCCCCGACGGCTCGCATGTCGAGGTGTCGATCACCGTGCACCCCGGTGCTGATGACACCCTGCTGCTCCGCTGGAGTGATCGGGCCCGTGGCCTTGAGGAGCGCGAGGCGTTGGATCAGGCCCGCCACCGATTCCAGCAGGCCTTCCAGTCGGCGCCGACGGGCATGGCGCTCGTGCGCCTCGATGACGGTCGTATCGTTGACGCCAACCAGTCGCTCGCCGACATGCTCGATCGATCGGCCGGCGATCTCGTCGGTAGGACGCTGCGCGAGTTCACCCACCCCGATGACGTCCGTCAGGCGCAGCCGCATCGCGCTCGCCTCGAGCTCGGCCTGGTCGATTCGTATCGACTCGATCAGCGATTCCGTCGTCGCGACAACTCGTGGGTGTGGGCCCGCACCCGCGTGTCAGTCTCTGAGGACGACGGGGTGCTGCTCGCCATCAACCACATCGAGGACGTCACCGAGCAGCGCCGCACCGCCGAGCAACTCCAGCATGCGGCGCGACACGATGAGCTGACTCGCCTTCCGAACCGGGCCTATCTGATGAGCATCCTCGAGCAGCGCCTCGCCGGCGCTCAGCCGTCGGCGGTCGGGATCCTGTTCATTGACCTCGATCACTTCAAGGTGGTCAACGACAGCCTCGGCCATGTGGTGGGTGACGAACTTCTGCAGGAGGTGGCTCAGCGTCTGCAGACCGCGGTGCGCGAGGGAGATGTGCTCGCCCGTTTCGGTGGTGATGAGTTCGTGGTGGTGCTCGACGGTCGGGGTCGAGCCGTTGACGCGGCGGTGGCCGCCGAGCGCCTCCGCGCGGCCGTGCATCCGCCGATCACCATCGGGGATAACGAACTCTTCGTAACAGCGAGTGTCGGCTATTCGACCAACCACGACGCCGGCATGACACCGGGGGAGATGCTCCGCGATGCCGATGCGGCGATGTATCGGGCCAAGGCTCGGGGCCGCGACTGTGTCGAGGCCTTCGAGGCCGGTGGACACGAGTCGAAGGTGGCTGATCTCCGCACGGCGGGCGAACTGCGTCGTGGGATCGAGCGCGGCGAGATCGTCCCCTACTTCCAGCCGATCGTCGATCTCGCCTCGGGTCGAACCACGGGCTTCGAGGTGCTCGCGCGGTGGCTCCACCCCGACCGTGGACTGCTCACTCCGGCGCACTTCCTCGCCTTCGCGGAGGACTCCGGTCTGTTGGTCGATCTCGGTGCCGCGATGCTGCGCGACTCACTTGCCCAGTTGGCGCGCTGGCGGGCGGACGGCCTTGACTTCGCCTCTGGTTCGATTTCGGTGAATGTCGGGAGTCGGCAACTGGTCGACCCGACGTTCCCGGCTCGTGTGGCGGAGGCGCTCGAGGACTCCGGCGTCGACGCCGATTCGCTCTGGTTCGAGATCACCGAGACGGCCTTGCTCACCGATGCCCGGGCAGCCACGACCGCGCTCCGTGAGGTCGAGCAACTTGGCGTCCATATTGCGGTGGACGACTTCGGCACGGGGTACTCGTCGTTGACCTATCTGAAGCGGTTCCCGGTGGAGGCGATCAAAATCGACCGGTCGTTCGTTGCCGGTCTCGGCATCGACGATGACGACTCGACGATCGTGGAGGCCGTGGTGCAGCTCGGTCGGTCGCTCGGTGTGACGGTCGTGGCCGAGGGTGTCGAGTCGCCGCTGCAGTTGTCGCGACTCCGCGAGTTGAAGTGCGATCGGGGTCAGGGATACCTGTTCGGCCGTCCGCGCCCGGCCGACATCATCGCCCGCGAGGGCATCGGCACCTGACCGGCTGATTGACCTGCTCCCTCGGCTCCGACTGACCGCCGTCGGTTACCCTGCGCCCATGTCGTTCTCGGTGGGAGCGCTTCGCGGGTCACCCGATCGCGGAGGCATCGTCGACCACCGTCTGGCCCGCCGGATGTTGGTCAACCAGGTGCGTCTCGGCCGACTCCGTCGCGACGAGGTGTGTGACGCGCACCCCGAGTTGATCAGGGCGGCCCGCAATGTCGGAACGGAGACCGAGACCGACTGTCCGATCTGCGAGGAGGCGCGGCTCAGGCTGGTGACCTATGTGTTCGGCCATCGACTGCCGGCTCATGGGAGGTGCGTGTCGACCGCGCGGGAGCTCCGGCAGTTGTCGGCGACTGGGCGCGACCTGCGCGCCTATGTGGTGGAGGCATGCACCGAGTGCCGCTGGCATCATCTCCTCCGCGTCTTGCCACTGTGAGGGTGGTGCCGCTTCGATGACGGGGCGGCTCGGACTGCTCGGCGTCATCGCGGCCGTCGTTCTTGGTTGCACCACCGCGGAGAACGCTGATGGCGCGTCGATCTCGGTCACGGGCGTCACGCCGACTGGCTTCGAGTCGGCGACCGTCGAGGTGATCGGGATTGACGGGTCGACCCAGGAGAGCTGCATGTGGATCGCTGACACCCCCGAGCTTCGGGCCAAGGGGATGATGGAGGCCACCGGTTTCGGAGTGGCTGACGCGATGGTGTTCGTTCAGGAGACTCCGGTGAGCGGTCAGTTTTGGATGAAGAACACCGTTATCCCGCTCTCGATCGCGTACTTCGACGCCGTCGGCCGGTTTGTCGGGTCGCACGACATGACCCCGTGCACGACGCCCGAGTGCGAGCGGTATCCGACGGCCAGCGGTTACCGATGGGCGGTTGAGGCGCCGTTGGGGGGGCTCGCCGCCCTGTCCATCGGTGAGGGTTCGAGCCTCCGGGTCACCGATCGGGCCTGCTCAGGCTGAGGACTGCCGCGGCAGCGCGCCGACTGTCACACCCCGCCCCGAGGATGTCGGCCATGAGCGAATCGGTTTCGTCGGGGCTACCCTGCCGTCGACATATCCACCCTGCCCCGTCCGCAAAGGCGCCGGGGCCACGGCCTCCGCGAGGCGGCCTCGTCCGAAGGGAGCAACGCAGCAGATGATGCGTGCCTATGAACTCATGGTGATCGTCGACACCGATGTCGACGAACCCGTCGCCCAGTCGTGGGTCAAGACCGCGACCGAGGCGATCGGTGCCGCCGGTGGCTCGGTCCACGGCAAGCCCGACTGGTGGGGCAAGCGCCCCTTCGCCTACCCGATCCATAAGAAGGAGACCGGGTACTACTTCGTCATCGAGTGCCTCGCTCCGGCCGGCTCCCTTGATGAACTCGAGCGTTCGCTCCGTCTCGCTGACGACATCGTCCGCCACAAGTTGATCCGTCTGCCCGAGTCCGAGGCCGAGCGCCGCGGTATGACGGCCGCCGCCTGAGGCGGCACCACGAAGGGAGCCGAATATGGCATCGAACAGCATCACCCTCACGGGGAACCTCACCCGCGATCCCGAACTCCGGTTCACCACCGGCGGTCGTGGGGTCGCGAGCTTTGGTCTCGCGGTCAACCGCCGCTATCAGGTCAACGGTGAGTGGCAGGAGCAGGTCTCCTTCTTCAACATCGTCTGCTGGGGTGATCTCGGCGAGAACGTCGCCGCCACCCTCACCAAGGGAAGCCGCTGCATCGTCTCGGGTCGTCTCGAGCAGCGCAGCTGGGAGACCAACGATGGAGAGAAGCGCTCCGTCGTCGAGGTCATCGCCGACGAGGTCGGTCCGAGTCTGCGTTGGGCGACCGCCCAGGTGGAGCGCACCGAGCGCTCCGGCGACTTCGGCGGCGGGTCGGGCGGATCGTCCGGAGGGTCCTCCGGTGGCGGCCGCAGCGCCGACCCCGTCTACGGCGACGAGGAACCGTTCTGACGCCTGCCCGACAGGCGCCCACATTCGAATCGATCAGGAGAATCCGACATGGCAAAGAAGCCCCAGCGCGGCGCACGCAACCGCGACGCGAACCCCCGCAAGTTCAAGAAGAAGACCAGCCCGCTCGTCATCGAGAAGGTTGAGTACGTCGACTACAAGGACGTCGACCTGCTCACTCGTTTCATGAGTGATCGGGGCAAGATCCGTGGGAAGCATCTCAGCGGTAACGATGTCCAGCAGCAGCGCGAGGTGGCCAACGCCATCAAGATCGCTCGCGAGATGGGCCTCCTCCCGTACGCCCGCCGGGTCGCGTCGGCTGGCCGTCAGGGACGGGGCCGCGACGGTGATCGTCGCGGTCGTCCAGCTGACGTTGATGCCCGTGACACCTCGACCGCTCCGGTCGAGGAGACCAATCTCGAGAACGATGACGTGATGGCCGACGACCAGGTCGAGGTCGCTGCGGTCGGCGCCGAGTCGGAGGAGGTCTGACGGTGAAGCTCATCCTCCGTTCCGACATGCAGGGAGTGGGCAAGCGCGGTGACATCATTGACGTCGCCGACGGCTACGCCCGCAACTACCTGTTGCCGCAGGGCAAGGCGATCGTGGCGACCGATGGCGCCGTCGAGCAGGCGGCCAAGATGCGCAAGGCTCGCGACCTCCGCGACGCGAGCGATCGCGAGGCGGCGCAGACCGTTGCCTCCACCCTGGTTCCGAAGGTGATCGCTCTCACGGCGAAGGCGGGCGCCGAGGGCAAGCTCTTCGGTTCGATCACCGCTGCCGACATCGCGACCGCCATCTCTGAGCAGACCTCGGTCGAGATCGATCGGAAGCAACTCGAGATCGACGAGCAGATCAAGACGGTCGGTCAACACGTCATCCGCGCGGTACTGCACCCCGAGGTGTCCTTCCCGGTCACCATCGAGGTCTCTCCCGCCTGATGTGTCCTCCGGTCGGCGTCACCGTCGGTGGCGCCGACCGTTATCGGACGATCGCGTTCCGATCCGGTTGTCCACAGGGTAATCCACAGGGTTTTTCCCCTTCCTTCCCACAGGCTTCGGCTGGGAGAGTGTCGTTCTGATGTCTGACGAATCACCCTTCCCCCCGATCGACGACGACGACTTCACCGGGGATTCACCCATTCCCATCCGTCGTTCATCTCGGCCCGGGGGTCGCCGTGTGGACAACCGCCCGAGGGGTTCCGCCGGTCGGGTGCCCCCGCACAACCTGCAGGCGGAGGAGTCGGTGCTCGGCGCCCTCTTGCTTGCACCGGAGGCCATGGCCTCGGTCTCCGAGCAGGGACTCAAGTCGGAGGACTTTTACCGTCCCGCCCACCAGCACATCTACGACGCGATCCGCGCGCTGTTCTCGGCCGGCAATCCGGCCGACACGGTCACCGTCGCCGATGAGCTCCGCCGTCACGGTCTTCTCGATGAGATCGGTGGCATCGAGGGTCTCGTCGACCTCCAGAACACGACGCCGGCGATCTCGAGCGTCGGTCACTACGCGCGGATCGTGCAGGACACGGCGATGCTCCGTCGGCTCATCCATGTTGCCGGTGACATCGCCGAGATCGCCTACAGCGAACCCGACGATGTGACGAAGGCGCTCGACGAGGCGGAGACCCGGGTGTTCCAGGTCGCCGAGGATCGGGTCACCGACACCACCCGTCCCCTTGAGGACCTCTTCGACGAGGTGATGGAGTACATCCAGAACGCCTACGAGCGGGGTGACACCGTCACCGGTGTGCCGACCGGCTTCACCGATCTCGACGACATCCTCTCCGGGTTGCAACCGAGCGCGCTCTACATCGTCGGCGCGCGACCCGCCATGGGTAAGACGGCCTTCGGGCTGAACATCGCCACCCATGTCGCGCAGTCGTCCGACAAACCGGTCATGGTCTTCTCGCTCGAGATGGGGCATCAAGAGCTCGCCCAGCGCGTGCTCTCCAGTGAGGCCCGTGTCGACTCCTCGAAGTTGCGCACCGGCAAGTTGCTCGAGGCCGAATGGACCCGAATCGGCAAGGCGATCGGCCGCCTCGAAGTGCCCCTCTACCTCGATGACAACCCGCGGGTCACCGTGATGGAGATCAGGGCCAAGGCGCGCAGGCTCAAGGCGAAGGCGGGCGGTCTGTCACTCATCGTCATCGACTATCTCCAGCTCATGACGAGTGGCGGATATGTCGAGAACCGTCAGCTTGAGGTCTCGGAGATCTCGAGGAACTTGAAGATTCTCGCCCGTGAACTCGAGGTGCCGATCGTGGCGCTCAGCCAGTTGAGCCGACGCCTGGAGGAGCGTTCCGACAAGCGTCCGATGCTCGCTGACCTCCGCGAGTCGGGGTCGCTCGAGCAGGACGCCGATGTCGTCATGTTCCTGTATCGCGACGAGGTGTACCACCCGGACTCCCAAGACAAGGGATCCGCTGAGGTGATCGTGGCCAAGCACCGTTCGGGTCCGATCGGCACGAAGCGGTTGGTCTTCCTCGGCCAGTACACGCGCTTCGACAACGCGGCCCGAGGGGTCTGACCGTCGTCATTCTGTGACGGCCGTCTCCCTACGTCAGTCCCGGTGTTCTCGCCGGTAGACAGACCCCATGCCAACGACTCCCGCCGTCGAGATGCGCGGTGTGGTGAAGCGCTTCGGTGAGACGCTCGCCCTCGATGGGGTCAACCTCTCCGTCCCCACCGGCGCTGTCTATGGCCTGCTCGGCCCGAACGGCGCGGGCAAGACCACCTCGGTGAGGGTGCTCACCACGCTGCTCACTCCGGATGCGGGTGAAGCGCGCATCGACGGCATCGATGTTGTCGCCGATCCGCACGCGGTCCGCCGTCGCATCGGTCTGACCGGCCAGTACGCCGCTGTCGAGGAGCGGCTCACGGCCCGCGAGAACCTCGACTACGTCGGGCGTCTCTTCCATCTGCCACGGTCCCAGGTGCGCCAGCGCGCGAGCGACCTACTCGAGCGTTTCGACCTCGCCGATGCCGCCGACCGGGTGGTGAAGGGGTTCTCCGGAGGCATGCGTCGGCGCCTCGATATCGCGATGAGCCTGATTGCCGAGCCGTCGGTGCTCTTCCTCGACGAGCCGACCACCGGTCTCGATCCGCGCAGCCGCCTCGGCATGTGGGACGTGATCGCCGAGTTGGCCGCCGATGGCACGACGGTGTTGCTGACCACCCAATACCTCGAGGAGGCCGACCGGCTTGCTGAGCAGATTGTGGTTATCGATCACGGTCGGGTGATCGCTGAGGGCACCCCCGAGCAACTCAAGGCTCGGATCGGTGGGGCGTTGCTCAGCGTTCGAATCGCCCGACCGGAGAATCGCGACCGCGCCCTCGGAGCGCTCACGCCGCTGTGCACTGGTCCGGTTGACGTGTCACCGGATGATGTCGCCTTCTCCGCGCCGATCATCGCGGGCGACGGGGTGGTTCCGGGGGTGATCCGAGCGCTCGACGATGTCGGGGTCGACGTGCTTGATGTGGAGGTGCGAAAGCCCTCGCTCGACGACGTGTTCCTGGCGCTCACCGGCCACACCGCAAGTTCGGAGGAGGAGTCATGACCCGCCGTGTGTTGTGGATGCTCCGAGACTCCTGGGTGGAGGCCGAACGGCATCTGCGGATCATCCCTCGCAACATCGAGCTGCTGATTTTCGCGGCGATCCAGCCGATCATGTTCCTCGTGCTCTTCGTCTACGTGTTCGGCGGATCGATCGTCATTCCCGGATTCGATGACTACGACCAGTTCCTGATGCCGGGCATCTTCGCCCAGACACTCGTGTTCGGCTCGGCCTTCACGGGTATCGGCCTCGCCGATGACCTGCAGAAGGGCCTCGTCGATCGACTGCGCTCTCTGCCGATGAGTCGTTCGGCGGTGATCATCGGGCGCACCGTCTCGGACCTCGTGCGCAACCTCTTCACCTTCGCGGTGATGATCGCAGTGGCCTTGGCCATCGGCTTCCGCTTCACCGGAGGGGCGTGGAACGCGGTGGTCGCGACGGTGCTGCTGGTGCTCTTCAGTTACGCCTTGAGTTGGGTGCAGGCCATCATCGGCTTGAGTGTCACCTCGGTCGAGGCGGCGAACTCGGCGGGGTTCATCTGGATGTTCCCGTTGACGTTCGTGTCCTCGGCCTTCGTCGACCCGTCGACGATGCCGGGGTGGCTTCGCACGGTTGCTGACGCGAATCCGTTCACCCTGGTCACCGACGCGGCACGCGCCCTCTACAACGGCAATCCGGTCGGCAACGACGCGTGGTGGTCTCTCGCCTGGTCGGTGGGGCTCATCGCGGTGTTCTCCGCGCTCGCGACCCGCAAGTTTTCGCGGTCCACCTCGGGCTGAGCAGGATCAGTCGTCGGCCAGCGCCGCGGCGGCGAGGTCGCGGAGTTCCGTCAGCCGGATCTTCACTCCGTTCGGGCCATCGGTGATGGGGAAGGCCGGCACGGTGATCACCGCGACCGGGACCTTGAAGCGGGCCAGTCGCTCACGACAGGCGGCGATGGCGGAGTCCGAGTCGGCGTCGGTTCCGTCCTCGGTGATGACGAAGGCGACCGGTCGGGTGCCGCCGGGGCGTTCCACGGCCACCACCTGCGCCTCGCGGATGCCGGGAAGCGAGGTGATCACCTCGATGATCTCCTCGGGCGCCACGAGAAATCCGCCGAGGCGGAGCACATCACCGAGGCGTGACTCGTAGTGGAAGGTGCGGTCGTCGTCGGCTGAGGCGAGGTCGCCGGTGCGGAACCACCCGTCGTCGAGGTGCCGACCGGTCAGTTCCTCGTCGATTGCGTCGCCCCCTTCGGCGAGGTAACCGGCGAAGAGACTTGGTCCGCGCACCTGCAGCTCCCCGTCGACGATCCGGTAGGCCGCGTCAGGCGAGGTGAGCGTGCCGCCCGGCCGGCAGCGCTCGGAGGCCGGGCCGGCGGGGTCGCGGAGTGAGAACAGCGCTTGCACCTCGCTCATTCCGTAGAGACCGGTGAGTGTCATGCCCGCGCGGTCACCGCGCTCGACGAGGTCGGTGAGACTCGAGTTGAAGCGGGCGTAGCCGCCGAGACGCACGCTCGACAGGTCGCGACCCGTCTCGAGGAGACGGTGGAACATGTCGTCGCTGCCGTTCATGCAGGTGACCCGCTCGCGCTCGATGGTGGCCGCGGTCGCCTCAGCGTCGAAGGGCTCGACGATGACGGTCGCGTCGGCGGCGAGGGCTCCCATCAGCGAGGTGAGTCCGAAGGTGCCGCACATCGGCAGGGCGATGAGCACCACGTCCTCGGAGGTGAGACCGAACCGACCGACAACCTCGCGGGCGTGATCGACGATGCTCCGCTGATGGTGCAACACCATCTTTGGTTTGCTTGTCGTGCCCGAGGTGGTGAACACCACGAAGGGCGTATCGGCTAGGTCGGTGTCCCCGCGGGAACCGGCGGTGGCTCCAACCGGCGCGGATCGCGTGGGCGGTTGCACCCGGCGTGCTCCCGAGCGGTGGATGAGGTCCTCCGCCTCGGCTTCGGAGTAGCGGGTATTCACCGCCACGGAGCAGATGCCGACGCAGGCCGCGCCGAGCAGGCTGATGACGGCCTCGAGGCCATTGGGAAGTTGTAGGGCGACACGGTCACCACGCTGGACGCCCTGGTCGAGTAGATCCGCGCCGAAGCCCTCGGCGGCTTGGAGCGCTTCGTTGGCACTCAGTCGAACCCCATCGGCGACGATGGTGGCCCGCGACGCCTCGAGGAGATGGGGGATGTCGGGGATGGTGGGCGCGCTCACGCCGGGCCCGTCGGCGGGTGGACGACGACGCCCTTCTCGGTTTCGAACACCGGAGACGGGTCGCGGAGCAACTCGTGCGCGTGGCGCCGCTCCTCCTCGGTGAAGTCTCGGGTGGTCAGGCAGAACTCGACGAGGTTGGCCGACGGGTCGCGGATGTAGATCGAGGTGCAGAACTCGTGGTCGACCTCGATCACGGTGTGACCGTGGTCGGTCCAGCGCGCCCGACGTTCGTCGAGTACCTCACGGGTGGGCGCGTCGAAGGCAACATGATTGACCCACCACGGGAGTCCGGCCGCGGCGTTGATGTCGGTGGGGAAGTCGTCGCCGATTTCGGCATCGTGGATCTCCCAAAAGGCGATCATGCCGTTGCCGCCGGTGTCGTAGAAGAAGTGCTTCGACCAGCCGTCACCCTCATTCGGCGTGGGGGACGCGACGACCTTCACGAGGTCGAACCCCATCACCTCGGTGTAGAAGCGATGCGTGGCCTCGGTGTCGCGGGTGGCGAGGGCGATGTGGTGGAACCCCATGGGCACAGTGTGGCTTGCCAAGATGGTCGCATGTTCCTCGGAGAGGATCTTCTCGCCTGGTTGATGCTCGCCCTTGGCGGAGCTCTGTTCGTCGGCCACGGTCTCGCTCTCGTTCGTCCGCCAAGGGTGGAGGGGCCGGATCAGCCTCCGAGCAAGCCGCCCCTCGCTCGCAGCATCTCCTTCGCGCTCATCGGGCTCGTCGCGGCCGTGTGGGCGCTCGCCACGTTGGTCTCGGGCTGAGCCGTGGCCTCTCCGCCGCTCCGTCTTCGGTTCCTGCGCTCGGCCACCCGGGTGCGCGACCTCGACGAGGACGGACCCGAGGTGGCCTTCGTCGGCCGGTCGAATGTGGGGAAGTCGTCGCTGATCAACGCCCTCGCCCGCCAGCGGCAGCTGGCTCGGGTGTCGAACACCCCCGGTCGCACGCAGTTGATCAACGTCTTCGGTCACGCCGATGGCGGCACGGTGGTGGATCTCCCCGGGTATGGCTACGCCAAGGTGCCGAACCGGGTGCGTCGTGACTGGCCGGAGATGATCGAGGGCTATCTCCTCGACCGAGAGCCGTTGGTGATGGTGTTCGTGCTGGTCGATGGTGCGATCGGCCCGACGCCGCTCGATGTGCAGATGCTCGAGTGGCTCCGTGAGAACGAGATACCTCACACGGTGGTGGCAACCAAGTCCGACAAGGTGAAGTCCTCGAAGCGGCCGGCCCGGCGACGGGACCTTGCCGAGGGGTGTCACCTCGAGCAGGGCGACATCGTCTGGGTGAGTTCCACGAAGGGTGACGGGGTGGAGCGGCTTCGCGACCTGGTTCGCCTCCACCTCGCCGGCTGATCGGTCGGGCCGGTTCGGATGTGGCGCTCGTCACGTGGGGCGGCCAAGATTCACTCATGATCGAGCACTATTTGGCCACCTGGGATGAGTTCACCGCCGAGGGCGGTCAGTTCGCGATGAGCGAGGTTGAGGTGCGGGGCGTCCCGATGCGGGTGTTCACCCAGGCGCCGCCGTCGATGCGGTTCCTGTGGGAGTTGGCGGGCGGCTACGCCGATCGTGACTACGTCGTTTACGAGGATGAGCGCTACACCTACGCGGAGATGGGCGCGATCGTGCGCTCGCTGGCCGCGCATCTCGTAAACGACCTCGGAGTTGCTCGCGGTGATCGTGTGGCGGTGGCCATGCGGAACTATCCGGAGTGGGTCGCGACCTATTGGGCCACGGTGTCCATCGGGGCCGCAGTGGTCGGAATGAACGCCTGGTGGACGTCCGAGGAGATGGAGTACGGGCTCTCCGACTCCCGTCCGAAGGTGCTCGTCTGCGACGCCGAGCGCCTGGAGCGGGTGGCGCCGATTCTCGGCAATCTCCGCGCGACCTCTCCGCTTCACGTGATCGCCGTGCGTGCCGAGGGCGACCTTCCCGACGATGCGGCCCACTGGTCACAGGTGGTGGATCCTGCTTCCGCTCCCGAAGCCCTGCCGGCGGTGGAGATCGACCCCGACGATGACGCCTGCATCTTCTACACCTCGGGCACGACTGGGTTCCCGAAGGGGGCGCAGCTCACGCATCGCGGATCGGTGCACAACGTGATGAACCTCGCCTTCATGGGCTTGACCAGTGCGGCGGCCGAGGCTCGAGCCCGAGCAGCCGGCGATATCGACGGCCCTCCGGCGGCTGATCCGGTAGGTGGTGGGGGCGGCCAGTCGGTGTACATGGCGCCGACGCCGCTCTTCCATGTGACGGCGAACAACTGCCTGCTCCAGCCGTGCACGCTCGTCGGCGGCAAGATCGTGCTCACCTACAAGTGGGATGCCGGCCGAGCGCTTGAGCTGATCGAGCGGGAGGGGGTCACGAACTTCTCCGGTGTGCCGACGATGAGTCGCGAGTTGCTCATGCACCCCGACTGGGCGACCCGAGACACCTCGACGATCCAGGGGATGGGTGGCGGTGGCGCGGCGCTCCAGCCGGACTTGGTCAAGAAGATCGACGACAACCTGTCGAGCGGCGCGCCCTCCACCGGCTACGGGCTGACCGAGACTCACGGCATCATCACGGCGAACGCCAATCGGGTCTACGTGTCGAAGCCGACCTCGTGTGGTCGAGTGGTGCCGACCTGCGACGCGAAGCTCATCGATGAGAACGGTGACGACCTCGAGTGGGGGCCCGAAGTCACCGGGGAACTCTGTGTCCGTGGTCCGATCGTGATCAAGGGATATCTCAATCGCGAGGAGGCGACCGCCGAGGCGATTCGCGACGGCTGGTTCCGCACGGGTGACATCGCGCGTATCGACGAGGATGGTTTCGTCCACTTGGTCGACCGTGCGAAGGACATGGTGCTGCGCGGCGGCGAGAACGTCTACTCAGCCGAGGTCGAGGCAGCGATCTACCACCATCCGTCTGTTGCTGAGGCCGCCGTGTTCGCTGTGCCCGATGAGCGCCTCGGCGAGGAGGTGGGTGTGGCCATCCATCTCCGGGCGGGTGCCACGCTGAGCGCTGAGGAACTCCAGGGGTTCTTGGCGGAGCGCATTGCGAAGTTCAAGATCCCGGCGCACATCTGGTTCCTCGATGAGCAGTTGCCGCGGAACGCGAACGGGAAGTTCCTGAAGCGCGAGCTGAAGGAGCGTCTCGTCGGTTCCTGATCAGGCGGCGCGGATGGCGAGGGCGTCCTCGCCTCCGTCGACGGTGATGGTGGCCCCTTCGACGGCGGTGCCTTCGAGGATCATCACGGCGATCCGGTCACCGATCTCGCGCTGAATGACCCGCTTGAGCGGACGGGCGCCGAAGGCGGGGTCGTAACCCTCGGCCGCGATCCGGTCGAGGGCGGCGGGGGTGACCTCAAGGGTGATGCGACGCTCGGCGAGTCGGGCCCGCAGGCGGTCGACCTGGATGTTGACGATGTGCCGAAGGTCGTCCTCGGTGAGGGGTCGGAACCGGATGATGTCGTCGACGCGGTTGAGGAACTCAGGCTTGAAGAACTCGCTCGGTTCGCCGGGCAGGTTGGAGGTCATGATCAGCACCGAGTTGGTGAAGTCCACGGTGCGCCCCTGGCCGTCGGTGAGGCGGCCGTCGTCGAGCACCTGGAGGAGCACGTTGAACACGTCGGGGTGGGCCTTCTCGATCTCGTCGAGGAGGATGACGGCGTAGGGCCGACGGCGAACGGCTTCGGTGAGTTGGCCGCCCTCGTCGTAGCCGACGTATCCGGGGGGCGCGCCGATGAGGCGCGACACGGTGTGCTTCTCCATGTACTCGCCCATGTCGATGCGCACCATCGCCCGCTCGTCGTCGAAGAGGAACTCGGCGAGGGCGCGGGCCAACTCGGTTTTACCGACGCCCGTTGGGCCGAGGAACATGAACGAGCCGATCGGCCGGTTGGGGTCGGAGATGCCGGCCCGTGAGCGCCGCACGGCGTTAGCGACCACGGTGACCGCCTCGTCCTGACCGATTACTCGCTGGTGGAGGGAGTCCTCGAGGTGGAGGAGTTTGGCCATCTCGCTCTCGAGGAGGCGGGTCATCGGGACCCCGGTCCACTTGGCGACGACCTCCGCGATGTCCTCGGCGTCGACCTCCTCCTTCAGCATCCGGCTGTCGCTCTGCAGTGAGGCGAGGTGATCGGTGGCCTCGTCGACGCGGCGCTCGAGTTCGGGAACGCGGCCGTAGCGGATCTCGGCGGCCACGTTGAGGTCGGTCTCCCGGTCGAGTTGGGAGCGGAGTTGCTCGAGTTCTTCCTTGAGGTTCCGGATCGCGTCGATGGCCTGCTTCTCGGCGTCCCAGCGTTGGCGCATGGCGGCGCTCTCGGCATTGAGGGAGGCGAGTTCTCCGTGGAGCGCGTCGAGGCGCTCTTGCGAGGCCGTGTCGGTCTCTTTCTCGAGGGCGACCTGCTCGATCTCGAGCTGGAGGATGCGTCGCTGCACGATGTCGATCTCGGTCGGCATCGAGTCGATCTCGATGCGAAGTTTCGACGCCGCCTCGTCGACGAGGTCGATCGCTTTGTCGGGCAGGAACCGGTTGGTGAGGTAGCGGTTGGAGAGCACGGCGGCTGAGACGAGCGCGGAGTCTTGGATGCGGACACCGTGGTGGACCTCGTAGCGCTCCTTCAGTCCGCGGAGGATGCCAATGGTGTCCTCGAGGGTCGGCTCGCCGACGTAGACCTGCTGGAAGCGCCGCTCGAGGGCGGGGTCCTTCTCGACGTATTTGCGGTACTCGTCGAGGGTGGTGGCACCGATCATGTGCAGCTCACCGCGGGCGAGCATCGGCTTGATCATGTTGCCGGCGTCCATCGCGCCCTCGGCCCCGCCGGCGCCGACGATGGTGTGGAGTTCGTCGACGAAGGTGATGACCTCGCCGGCGGAGTCGGTGATCTCCTTGAGGACGGCCTTCAGCCGTTCCTCGAACTCGCCGCGGTATTTCGCACCGGCGAGCATGGAGCCCACGTCGAGGGAGATGAGCCGCTTGCCCTTCAGCCCCTCGGGGACGTCGCCGTCGGCGATGCGACGGGCGAGTCCCTCGACGATGGCGGTCTTGCCAACTCCGGGCTCTCCGATGAGAACGGGGTTGTTCTTGGTGCGGCGGCTGAGCACTTGGATGACGCGGCGGATCTCGTCGTCGCGGCCGATGACGGGGTCGATTCGACCTTCGGCGGCGCGGGCGGTGAGGTCTTGGCCGTATTTCTCGAGGGCGGCGAATTTGTCCTCGGGGTTCTGGTCGGTGATGCGGTGGGATCCCCGCACCTCGCGGAGGGCACCCAGGAGCTCCTCGCTCGTGACTCCGAGGCGGTCGGCGAAGGCGAGGAGCAGGTGCTCGACCGAGAGGTAGTCGTCGCGGAGTTCGCCTCGGGCTCGGTCAGCGGCATCGACCGCCTGGGTGAGCTCGCGGTTCATGCGGGGGTCGTCTCCGCCCGCGGCTCGGGGAAGTCGGTCGACGGCCTCCTGGGCCCGCTCGCGCACCATCGCTGGGGCCTGCCCGAGTCGGGCGAGGAGCGGGGTGACGACGGTGCCCTCCTGGGAGGTGATGGCGACGAGGACGTGGTCGGGGGTCAGTTCGGGGTTGGCGAGGGCCCGCGCCTGGTCGATGGCGAGGGAGAACGCCTCCTGGGTTTTGACGGTCCACGTCTTCGGGTTGACGGCCATGCGACCACATTACCGAGGCCGTCGAAACTTGACACAGGACGACTCAAGTTTTCTTCGCGTCCCCATTCCGACGGCGTGTCGCGGCCGGAAAGGTGCGCCGGACGCGTGGGACCGGTCGGCCGCCTTAGAACGCGTCGGCGGCGATGGCGAAGAGGTCTTCGCTCGTGGCGTGCACCGCTCCGGACAGGCCCTCAGCCGCCGGCAGGATCTGCTCGCCGAAGAATCGCGCCGCCGCCACCTTTGAGGCGCCGAACGGGGTGTCAGCGTCCACCTTGAGGGCGGCGCCCCCGAGCAGCCCCGCGCACACCGTCGTCCCGAGCAGGCGGAGGTACGGACTTGACGCGCCAAGCAGCGAGGCCGGGTCGCTCGCCGCGACCGTGACGAGATGATCGGTGGCCCGTCGGCAGGTGGTGATCGCCGAGCTGAGATTCGCCGAGAAGGTGGCCATGCCGTCGCGCTCGGCGAGTCCGTCGGCCACGCTCTGGAACCGGTCGAGCTCGTCGGCGATGACTCCACCGGAACGCATGGAGAGTTTCCGGCCGACGAGATCGGCGGCCTGGATGCCGTTGGTCCCCTCGTAGATAGGCAGGATGCGGGCGTCGCGGTAGTGCTGGGCGACGCCGGTCTCCTCCACGTATCCCATGCCGCCGAAGATCTGCACAGCGGCCGAGGTGGTCTCCTGGGCGACGTCTGTGCAGAGCGACTTCGACAGCGGGATGTAGAGGTCGGCCTTCTCCCGCCAGCGCTTCGATTCGTCGGGATCGGTTGCCGCCTTGGCCATATCGAGGAAGGCCGCGTTGGTGTAGGTCAGGGCGCGCATGGCGTCGATCCAGGCCCGCTGGAACATGAGCAGACGCCGCACGTCGGGGTGCTCGACGATCGGGCTCTGCTCTCCCGCCGGCGCGCCGATCGCCCGCCCCTGCCGGCGCTCGAGGGCGTAGGCGACGGCGTCTTGATAGGCGCGTTCGGCGATCGCGAGGCCCTGGAGGCCGACCGAGAGGCGGGCGTTGTTCATCATCGTGAACATGTTCCGCATCCCCTCGTTCTCCTCGCCGATAAGCCAGCCAATCGCCCCGCCCTGCTCGCCGTAGGCCATGACGCAGGTGGGCGAGCCGTGGATGCCGAGTTTGTGCTCGATCGACACGCAGGTCACGTCGTTACGCTCACCGAGCGAACCGTCCTCGTTGACGAGGAACTTCGGCACCAAGAACATCGAGATCCCTTTGGTTCCGGGGGGCGCTCCAGGGGTGCGGGCGAGCACGAGGTGGATGATGTTCTCGGTCATGTCGTGCTCACCGAAGGTGATCCAGATCTTCGTGCCGGTGATCCGCCACGAGCCGTCGCTGGCCGGTTCGGCCTTGGTGCGCACCGCTCCAACATCCGATCCGGCCTGGGGCTCCGAGAGGTTCATGGTGCCGGCCCACTCGCCAGTCAGCATCTTCGGTAGATAGGTCTGCTGCTGCTCGACCGCGCCGTGGGCCTCAAGGGCGTCGATCGCACCCTGGGTGAGCAGGGGGCAGAGCGCCATCGCCATATTCGCGCTGTTGAGCATCTCCTGGACCGCGAGGGCGGTGACCCAGGGGAACCCGGCGCCGCCGTACTCGGGGTCGAAGGGCATGGCGCCGAATCCGCTCTCCACGTACTGCCGGTAGGCAGCGCCGAACGACTCGGGCACGGTCACCGACGCGTCGTCATGCCACCGGGCGCGGATGTTGTCGCCGTCGCGATTGGTGGGCGCGATGACCTCGGTCATAAACCGACCGACCTCCTCGATCACGCCGAGGACCGTTTCGGGGTCAGCGTGACCGAACCGCTCGGTGGAGGCGATCATGTCGAGTCCGGCGACGGTGGTGAGTGCGTGTGAGATGTCGGCGATGGGGGCGCGGTAGTCGGCCATGTGCTGCTCCGATTCGTCGTGGTGCGGGTCGTGTTCGTCGGTTGGACGACGATCGTCTGCTCAGAGTCTGCCAGCCGAGTCGCAGGCGCCCTCGACCGATCGCCCATCGAGTCGACAGGGCAGCCGTGACGACCTTGTCGTGACCTTGCCACGCCGTCTTGGTCTGTTGATAATGTCTCCTCTACTGTGTCGCCAGTCACGCAACGGCGCGTGTTTGTCGAAGTCAGGGGAGCCTCAGTGGGTCTGAGAGCGACCGTTTCGCAAGGGGGGAGAGCGCGATGACGATCACCGAGGAGCAGCAGCAGGCATCCGAGGGCGGGGCCGGTGTGCCGACCGTCGCTTCGAGGGCCCGCGATTGGGCGAGGAACGCGCCGAACCAGGTCGCCTACCGCGAGAAGGACTTCGGTATCTGGAACGAGTACACGTGGGCTGACTCGTGGGAGATGATCGAGAACGCGGCCAATGGCCTGCTCGCCCTCGGTGTGCAGCCCGGCGACCGCGTGTCGATCCACTCCGAGGATCGTCTCGAGTGGATCATCATGGACCTCGCCACTGTGGCGGTCCGCGGTGTGACGGTTGGTTTCTACCCGACGAATCCGACGGCCGAGGTTGAGTACCTCCTCACCGACTGCGGCGCCTGCATTCACTTCGCGGAGGATCAGGAGCAATACGACAAGGTCCTCGATATCGGCCGCGAGAAACTCTCGGCGCTGCGCAAGATCATCTTCGCCGAACCCCGGGGCATGGTCGGCCAGGACGACGACCGACTCGTGTTCTGGGAGTCATTCCTCGAGATGGGTCGTGAGTACAAGGAAGCTCACCCGGGAGAGCTCGAGGCACGTATGGCCGCCGCCGAGGACACCGACCTCATGACCCTCGTCTACACCTCGGGCACCACCGGTCCGCCCAAGGGCGCGATGCTCACCAACAGCAACGCGAACTACTGCATCGAGAAGATCGTGAAGGCCGAGGGTCGCGTGGTGGGTGGACTCCCCGGTCCCGGCGACGAGATCGTGACCTACCTGCCGCTGTGCCACGTGGCTGAGCGCATCTTCTCCACCTGGACGCAGGTCGGCATGGGCCCGACCTTGAACTTCGCCGAGTCGATCGACACGGTGAACGAGAACCTTCGCGAGATCCAGCCCACACTCTTCTTCGCGGTGCCGCGCATTTGGGAGCGGCTGCACGCGTTCACGCTCATCAAGGCAAACGACGCGACGCCGTTCAAGAAGCTCCTCTTCCGGTTTGGTCTCTCCCTCGGTCGCCGTATCGGTCGGATCAAGGTTGCCAATGGTGGCGAGCACACCTTGCTCAGCCGCGTCCTGTATGCGTTCGGTTGGGTGCTCGTGTTCCGACCGCTTCGTGAGCGGTTGGGCTTGCGTCGATGCCGCTGGGCGGGTTCGGGTGCGGCGGCGATCGCCCCAGAGGTGCTCGAGTTCTTCATCGGGATCGGCGTGCCGGTCTACGAGCTCTATGGCATGACGGAGAACTCCGCCGTCGCTACCACCAACTTCGTCGGCCGCATGAAGCTCGGCACGGTCGGCGAGCCCTACGAGGGAATTGGCCTGCGCCTCGACCCGGAGAATGGTGAGATCCAGACCAAGCACGACGGCGTGTTCGTCGGGTACTGGGGCAAGCCGGAGCAGACCGCCGAGACCATGACCGAGGACGGTTGGTTGAAGACCGGCGATGTCGGCGAGTGGGTAGACGGCACCCACATCAAGATCATCGACCGCATCAAGGCGATCATCATCACCTCCGGCGGAAAGAACATCTCGCCGTCAGAGATCGAGAACAGCCTGAAGACGTCGCCCTTCGTGAAGGAGGCGATGGTCATCGGTGAGGGAAGGAAGTATCTGAGCGCCCTCATCTCCATCGAGCTCGACACGGTTGGCGACTGGGCGCTGCGTCGCGGCCTCGCCTACACGACCTATCGCGACCTCACCGAGAAGCCGGAGGTCATCGAGCTGGTCCAGGGTGTGGTCAACGAGACCAACGAGAAGTTCGCCCGGGTCGAAAACATCCGCAAGTTCCGTCTCATTCCGAAGGAACTCGATCACGAGGACGGTGAGTTGACCGCCACCCAGAAAGTCAAGCGCTCGGCGATGATGGAGATCTTCGGCGATCTTGTGGAGTCGATGTACTGATGAGCACCTCGCAGTCGAAGCGCCGCATCTCGAACGGCGCCGCCTTCATGATCGCCGTGTTCGTGCCGATCACGATCTTCCTGATCGTCCAACTCTTCAGCGATCCGGCGGTGTTCCTCACCACCATCCTGAAGTCGCTTGCGATGGGCTCGACCTACGCGATCATCGCCCTCGGGTTCGTGCTCATCTTCAAGGCGACCGAGGTGGTCAATTTCTCTCAGGGCGCGCTCGCCATGATCGGTGCCCTGTTCATCTCGTTCCTCGTCGCGGATGAGACCATCCCGATCGTCCCGTGGTGGAGTGAGGGCAATCTCGTGCCGATCCGCAACCCGATCTACGACTTGGGTTTGCCCTCGTGGATGGCGTGGGGCCTGTCGTTCATCGTCGCGCTCTTTTTCGCGGCGCTTATCGGCCTTTTCCTTGAACGGGTGGCGATCCGCCCGATGATCGGTCAGCCGCTGTTCTCGGTGGCGGTGATCACCCTCGGACTGGAGATCTCGCTCCGCGTGCTCGCGAACGACTCGGCCAAGTTGAAGTTGCGTAATACCAACACCCCGTGGTCGGGAAAGGGCTTCAATATCGGCGACAACTTCCTCTACTGGTCGTTCTTCGCAGCCATGATCGCCGCCGCGATCAGCGTGGTCGCTGTGTTCCTCTTCTACCGATCCAAGCTTGGCATCGCGATGCGCGCTGTGGCCCGGGATCAGGAGGCGGCGATGGCTCAGGGCATCCCGATCGGTCGCGTGTTCGCCATCGCCTGGGGCGCCGGTGCCGCACTGGCCGCGGTCGGCGGTCTGTTTGCTACCGAGCCTCCGATCAAGCAGACCGGCGCGGTCGACGCCGAGACGTCACTCGTGGCGTTCCGAGCCCTCCCCGCGGTGATCCTCGGAGGTCTCGACTCGGTTCAGGGAGCGATCCTCGGCGGCCTCATCGTCGGCTCAGCGGAGATCTTCGCCGGCCAGTACCTGTCGGGCTATACCTCGGTTCTTGGTGCGGGTTACCCGCTCGTCATTCCCTATGTGGTGATGATTATCGGGTTGATCGTGAAGCCCTACGGACTCTTCGGCACGGAAGAGATCAGGAGGGTCTGACCGATGTTCCGCCGACCCAACCTGTACACCTCCTACCAGGCCGAGACCCAGGTTCTGCCGACCTTCACCAAGAAGGTCATCGCGATCTTCGCCATCGTCGCGCTTTTCCTGATGCCCTTCGATGTCCCGATCATCTCGGGGCCTACCGAGCTGCCGATCCTGCGGAGCATCCCGCTCATCGGGGATGGCCTGCCGTTCTTCCGGTTCTTGGGCGACGCGGCCTGGCTCCGGTACATGAGCGACGCGATGATCGTGGTGGTTGCCGCCCTCGGATTGAACATTCTCACTGGCATGGCCGGTCAGGTCTCTCTCGGCCACGCCTTCTTCCTCGGAGTGGGTGCCTACACCGGAGCCTTCCTCGGCGGTCACGCCACCGACAGCGTCTATGGCCATGGCCTGCCGATGTGGATCTGGCTGCCTGGAGCTGGAGTCGGTGCTGCGCTGGTTGGCATCATCGTCTCGCCGGTCGCGGTGCGACTGCGCGGGTTGTACCTCGCGATCGTCACGCTCGGTCTGGTGTTCCTCGGGATCCACATGGGAAACACCGACTGGGGCCGCAAGTTCGCTGGTGACCCCTCGCTCGGGCGGTCGTTCCCTGAGATGGACCTCCGTGTGTGGAAGGAGGAAACCCCGCTCGTCAGCATCAGCGAGAAGGGCTCCTGGTTCGGGGTAGAGATGTCGTCGAACCAGAAGGAGTTCCTCTTCGTCGCCGCGGTGATGCTGGTGTTCATCTTCTTCGCGGTCAACATCAAGCGCACGCGAACCGGTCGGGCTCTTCAGGCCATCCGCGACCGCGACATCGCCGCCGAGGTCATGGGCGTCGCTGAGTTCAAATACAAACTCGTCGCCTTTGCGACCTCCTCGTTCTTCGCGGGTGTGGCCGGTGCGCTCTACGCCTCGCACATCGGCAAGATGCCCGCCGCTCAGTTCAACCTGATCCTGTCGATCGAGTTCATCGCCATCCTGCTCATCGGTGGTGCGGGCACGGTGGCTGGCACGATCATGGGCTCGTTCTTCGTGATCCTGCTGCCGGAACTGGTAAAGGACTTCAGCGACTGGCTTTCCGAACGCGCCGAGGGCGAGGGAATCGTGGCATCGGTGTCGGAGGTGATCCTCTCGGGCAACCAGGGTGACTTCGGGCCGATCTCAACGGCTACGCAGACACCGAATTATCCGCTGAACGTGTTCGACCTCAATCTCGTGCTGTACGGCGTGCTCATTATCGTCTTCTTGATCTTCGAGCCACTCGGCCTCTATGGCATCTGGATCAAGGTGCGCAATTACTGGAAGCGATGGCCTTTCAGCTACTGACCGAATCTTGGCGGTGCCCACCGGTACCGTCACGAAATGTGGGACACCGCCTGGTGTCCCCGACACCCAACAAACAGGGGGATACATGAAGAAAGTGACCAAGGGATTCGCACCCCTCGTGGCGTTGGCCCTCGTGGCCGCCGCCTGCGGTGGTGACGATGCCGCCGATGAGTCGGCCGACGCGCCGGCTGCTGCGGAGGAGCCGGCCGATGAGCCTGCCGCCGCTGATGAGCCGGCCGATGAGCCTGCCGCCGCTGATGAGCCGGCTGATGAGCCGGCCGATGAGCCCGCTGAGTTGCTCTTTGACTACGGCGTTTCCGACGACACCATTCGGATCGGCCTCAACGCCGACCTCTCCGGTCCGTTCGCCTCGCTGGTGAGCCAGATCGTGGAAGGCCAGGAGGTCTACTTCGAGATGGTGAACGAGATGGGCGGCGTGGCCGGCCGCGAGGTCGAGCTCGTGATCCTCGACAACGCGTACGACGTGCCGACGCACCTCGCCAACTACGAGGAGTTCCGCCTCGAGAGCGAGGAGGGTGTGGTGTTCTTCACCCAGTCGACCGGCTCCCCGCACACCGCGGCGACCGTTGACGCCCTCGCCGAGGACAACCTCCTCGCGATCCCGCTGACGTGGTACTCCGGCTGGGCCGACCCCGACCTCGGTGCCAACGTGGTCGAGATCAACGCGACCTACTGCGTCGAGTCGATGAACGGTGTTCAGTACCTCGCCGAGACCTTCGATGCGGAGACGATCGCGATCGTCTCGCTCGCGGGTGAGTACGGCCAGGATGGCGCTCAGGGCGCGAAGCTCGCGGCCGAGGCCCTTGGCCTCGAGATCGTCTACGACGGTGAGGGAGCCATCGCCGGTGGCGACCAGACCCCGATCGTGACCGAGCTCGTCGCCGCTCAGCCCGACATTGTGTGGATGACCACCACCCCGACCACCTTCGCCGAGATCTTCGGTGGGTCGGTGGCCCAGGGCCTCCAAGCCCAGTGGTCTGGTAACAGCCCGACCTACAGCTACCTGCTGTTGAACACGGCGCTGGCCGACGCGCTGAGCGCGTATTACACCTTCTCGACCTACACCGCTCTGTGGGGCGCGAACGACTCGGAGGGTATGCAGCTCGTCATCTCGGAGATGCAGAAGCGTCGTCCCGACGCCATCTTCTCGGACAACTACATCCGAGGCTTCCTCGAGGCGATGACGGCTCACCAGATCCTCATGGCGGCTGCCGACGCCGGTGATATCACCCGCGCCGGCATCCTCGAGGCGTTCCAGTCGGCCGAGATCGACTTCATGGGCCTCGCCCCGAACCAGACCTGGGCGGGTGACCCGAACGACTACATCGTTCGCGAGACCTACCTGTACGACGTCGATGCCTCCATCTTCACGCCGGACGCCACCGTGTCCGACGCCGATGGCAGCACCGGCAGCGTTCTGGCGGCCGGCCCCTACGCCGGCTCCCTCGCTGAGGGCTTCACCTACGAGGGCCCCTGCTTCGTCGCTGGCTGACGAGGCTGAATAATCACCGGTGACGGTGGTGGCGGTGGGCTTCGGCTCACCGCCACCACCCGAACCACCCGAACACACGGAGAGATCGAATGCTCGAGTTAGCGAACGTCGAGGTCGTCTACAACGAGGTCATCCTGGTGCTGCGCGGTCTGTCGATCGAGGTGCCCGACGGTCAGATCGTCGCCCTGCTCGGCGCCAACGGCGCCGGTAAGACCACCTCGCTGCGCGCCATCTCGGGCCTTCTCGGACCGCACGAGGGTGTCATCACGAAGGGCTCCATCACCTACGACGGCAAGAAGCTGAACGATCTCAAACCGTCCGACATCGTTGAGTCCGGCATCACCCAGGTGATGGAGGGCCGACGTATCTTCAAAGACCTCACGGTCGACGAGAACCTCGTGACCGGTGGGTTCACCGTGAAAGACAAGGCCCGAACCAAGGCCTCCTACGACCGTGTTATGGATCTCTTCCCGCGTCTCGCCGAGCGACGCAAGGGCATCGCCGGCTATCTCTCGGGAGGCGAGCAGCAGATGCTCGCCATCGGCCGTGCCCTCATGGCTGAGCCGAAGTTGCTCATCCTCGACGAGCCGTCGCTCGGCCTGGCGCCGAAACTTATCGAGCAGATCCGCGACATCATCGTGGACATCAACAAGCAGGGCGTGAGCGTGCTCCTCATCGAGCAGAACGCCATGATGGCCCTCTCCATCGCCAACTACGGCTATGTCATGGAGACCGGCAAGATCGTGATGGACGGCGACGCGAAGAAGCTGCTCGCCGACGACGACGTGAAGGAGTTTTACCTCGGACTCCATGGTGATGACTCCGAGAAGAAGTCGTTCCGAGATGTGAAGCACTACAAGCGCCGCAAGCGGTGGGCATCGTGACCGCTCCGGCTGTTCTCAGGGGGATGGGGTCATGAGCACCTTGCTCGAAGTCGAGAACATCACGCTCCGCTTCGGCGGCGTGACCGCCATCAACGATGTGTCGTTCAGCGTGGAGGACCACGAGCTTTTCGCGATCATTGGGCCGAACGGCGCCGGCAAGACCTCCATCTTCAACACGATCTCGCAGGTGTACCGCCCCCAGGAGGGCGATATCCGCTTCGAGGGGTCGTCGATCATGGGTACCCGTCCCGATCACGTGGCCGAGATGGGTATCGCTCGCACTTTCCAGAACATCGAGTTGTTCCCGCAGATGACGGTGATCGACAACCTCCTCACCGGGCGCCACATCCGGATGAAGGGTTCAGTCTTCAGTGGCGCTCTCTGGTGGGGTAAGGCCAAGCGCGAGGAGATGGAGAACCGCCGCAAGGTGGAGGACATCATCGACTTCCTCGAGATCGAGCAGTGGCGCAAGTACCCGGTCGCGCTCCTTCCGTACGGCATCCAGAAGCGGGTCGAGTTGGGCCGCGCCTTGGCCATGGATCCGAAGATCCTCCTGCTCGATGAGCCGGTGGCTGGCATGAACCTCGAGGAGACCGAGGACATGGCTCGATTCATTCTCGATATCAAGCGCGAGCTCGACATCGCGATGGTCATGGTCGAGCACGACATGGGTCTCGTGATGGACATCGCCGATCGCGTGATGGTGCTCGACTTCGGTCAGCGCATCGCCCTCGGCACCCCTGATGAGGTCCAGAAGAACCCGGACGTCATCGCCGCGTACCTCGGCTCCGAGTTCGCCTGATTACTTGCTAGCTCTGGGCCGTTCCCGGCCTGGGTGAGCGCCGATCAGTCTGAGGACGATCAGTCCGGAGAGGTCTCCATGACCGGTCGGCCGGTGCGTTGGGTTCGTCCCTGAAAGTGCGCGACCTCGTCGCCGTTCTGATTCGTCACGACGACGTCGTGGATGCCGACCCGCCCCTGTTGCCAGCGAGTGGTGCCGGTGGCGGTGAGCACATCGCCTGGGTAGGTCGGCTTCAGCCAGTGGATGGTCGCGGTGGTGGCGAGCGCCGAGTCGTTGGCGCCGTTCGAGAGGAAGGCCATCGCGGAGTCGGCGAGCAGGAAGGTCATCCCGCCGTGGCCGATGATGAAGCCATTGCACATCTCCTCGGTCACCGTCATGCGGACGCTCACGCGGTCGGCCCCGGTCTCGACGAATTCGATGCCGAACGCCTGGGCCGACAGGTCACGGCGGTGAAGGTCGCGCATGACCTCATCGGCGCTCGGCTGCTGGTCGCCTTCCACGCGCTGAGCCTATGGCGGGCGGCTCAGACGCTGGCTGACTCTCGGAGCCAGTTGGCGATCTCGGCACCGGTCTGATCGAGCTGTTTGTACTCGGCGATGCCGGTCGGGACGGCGTCGAGGGCCGAGGCGAGCGATATGGCCGAGTCGGCGGGTAGGTCGACGAGCGGGGTGAGGTGGGTGTGGATGGTGAAGAGAATGCAGCCCGTCTCGGGGAATCGCCGCAGCGTCTCGCGCTCCACCCGGAGGTGGTGCTCGGCGGGCGGGGCATCGATGGGTCGTGGGGCGGCGGTGCCGTCGAGGGGCTGGTAGAGGTCGTTCGTGTCGAGCACCCCCCAGCCGAGCCGCCACACGGGCTTGGCGGGGGTGAGGCGCCGCAGGAACCCGTCGACGGTGTCGCCCAGTTGGGCATTGAGGTCGGTCACTGGCTCGTGCACCTCGGCCATGGTGCGGCCGAGCTTCGATCGCAGATCCCATCGGTTCGGGAAGCAGACGCTGCCACCGGCGAAAACGAGTTCGCCCTCGCGCTCCACCATGACGACCAGATCCTCTTGGACGAGTCGCGCGGCGGCGTCGAGGGGGTGCAGGTCCGGGTCGAGTCGGCTCTCACCGAACCGTTCGGGGTGATGCCGATGCAGATGGTCGATCACCGCCGTGGCAATCTCGGAGCACTCGGCTTCGACATCGTCGAGCACACAGAAGGCGGTGTCGGGGTGGTCGGCCATGATCCGGGCCTTGGTGGTGGTCTCCTCGTGGTAGTGGTCGGTGACTACCAGCCAGTCGGAGAGGTCGAGAGGGCGGACGCCGAGACGCCAGCGGAAGGTGCCGGCCGGAACCTCTCGGTAGGGCTCGTGTGGGGGTCGCGCGCTCACAGCCGACGGCGGCGGATCGCGGCAGCGTGGGCCGGGAACCCCTCATGGTCGGCGAGGGCAGTGATGGCTGGCGCCATATCGGCGAGAGCTTGCTCGTCGGC
>Ga0222718_10000980_pt1 | contig 28868 bp, 36 predicted proteins | sample C33_27DmetaG_FD_165045 | JGI IMG/M metagenome (GOLD analysis project Ga0222718, IMG submission 165045) | Estuarine water microbial communities from San Francisco Bay, California, United States - C33_27D | ecosystem: Environmental > Aquatic > Marine > Unclassified | place: USA: California...
ACTCTAACCCCTCTAGTGCAGGTGTGGCAATTGCTGCCGAACCCTTTGAAAGAATATATGTAAATCAATGGTTACAGAACTATGGGTACAATGGATTGAACGCAGGTGGGCATGGGAATATAGTCGGTCTTAAGTCAGCCAACGCTGTTCTTATGGGTCATACTACTGTTAGAGAGCCGCAAGGTACTATGAGACTACCCACCGAGTATGAGAATATAAGACATACAAGGGGTGAAGGTATAGGTGATAGTATCAACCCTGAGAAACTAAGTGGTACTATATCCTATGATGTGGACAATGATAGTGTTTCTTTCACGAAATATATTACAACTCTTGATAATATGGTCGGATATGATTACGGTAGGAGGCTACCTGTAAGGGCATGGGGATTCAGAACAGGATCTGATGCCCTAGATATGTTAGCGGGCGACCCAAATGAGAATGATAGCAATCAACAACCGATATATGGGAAAGGTCGTTTTGATGGGGGTATTCACGATTCAATGAATAAATTGCCAAATGCAACTACACATGGAGACTCTTGGGCATTCCCCGCAGATTACAACGGTGTGGAAAGAACCACGCCAATTGGTGTAATTCTTACAGACCATACAGCAGAAGCCACACCATTTGCTAGTATCGTTAGAAGAAGTAATTCAAGACCTTTGCAATCTGAGCAAAAAATAGGTATTGGTTTGACTCTTGGACATGAATCATTGGGATTAGTAAAACCTACGGCTATGTCAGCAGGTAATTGGGAATCAAAGATTGACCCAAATGCTGCATCAACATTACCGTTAAAGGCTATACCAATGAATAAAGGTTCAGATCCATTTATTGATTTAACACAATATACAGGTTCATCTTCATATGCTCAAGCCAATTCTCAATCAGCAGTAAGTTCTACTCAATTTGGTGTTAGTGGCGGATTCTATCATCTTAGAGGCAATGCTTTGCACACCAACGCATCTGCAATAGACCATTCCAATACATCAAATGTTCACTATCCTACAAGTGGTTGGGGAATAGGTACACATTCTAATTCAACAATTACAAGTCTATTGCCTATACCTTTATCTGAAGTATCAGACCATAGACAAGTGCAATCAAGAACCGAACCAAGATTAGGATTTGTCATTGAAACAGAAAATGAGCGTCAGACAAATAAGAACATAGAATATGCGATTACATCTACTAAAGCGGCATCCTTGCATAGCGATTTAATCTTAGGGCAACATTTCCCTGTAATGCCATCATGGACAGTAAAAACACAATTCACTACACATAGCATGACTATCAATCCATCCGCCGATCCCATGCCAACGCATTCAATTTCTAATCCTTACACTTTGCCAACATGGAGTCCTGATTCAAAAACAGATAAAGGAGATGGCGGGCAGGGTGTTGCCTCTCTTGCAATATCAAATGCGGGTACAGGATACACAGCAGGTAATCTAACAGCAACAGGTGGAGGTAGCGATGGTTCAGGATTTACAGGAACATATACTGTAAACCCCGTAGGCAACATAACTGCGTTTAATATAACAGGCGGTACTATTTCAGGTGCAGGTTTGAGTAATAGCGGGGGTAATGGTACATGGACTACAAATGGCGGCGGTGGTTCTAATGCAGCAGGTACATTCAGTTACATAAAAAGTCAAAATGGTTTTGAAATTTCGGCAACGGCAGTAACTAATCAAGGAACGGGATATACTTCTCAACCCGAACCAATAGCCGCAAACATTGGTGGACATCCCGTAGATTTAGGTAATTTAGGCTATTCTTGGACAATTAATACTACAACAGGGCCAATAGCATCTGTAAGTATTACTAACTCAGGAACAGGATATACATCTGCACCTACAATAGTAATGTCTAATGCAGGTTCAAGTGGAGTAGTAACTGCAACTTTAGTTACAGTTGCAAACTCGCCACCTATCATAGCAGCAAAGACTCATGCTAAGGATATATGGTCTGTTAGAGGTTCAGCCGATTTACCTCCGTGGGGTGGAACATACATATTGCGTAAGACATACTTGAATAGATTAGAACACGGCTCATTATCTACTGAAGTAGAAGGAACAGGTGGTAACGCAACAACATCAAATCAAAGAAGAAAACAAATTGATTACTTCGTTAGACCTGTTCGCCCGCTTAAGTTGTATGGCTTTGCATCAGACTTATTACAAGATGGTTGGTTAGCAGGTGCAAGATCATCAACAGGCGATTCAAACTTTGAATATCAACCATTTACAAGAGACAACAGATACGGTGTATTTGAGGCTAATTTAGAAGAAACACTAGGGAATACTAATTTTGTTACAACAGCAGAAGGGGCATTTAGTATTGCATATCCTGATGCAAATGAGCATGATGTAACCTATCATTTAATGCCAAGTGCATCTATGTTACAATTCTTCAAATCAGATGCTGCAAGGAAAACTATTGATGGTAACTTCAATCCTGAAATTGAACCAAGATACTCTCAAACTACACATCCGGGTGGTGGAGAAATAATTAACCAATCACAAGTAAAATACACCGCTAACGGTACAGGCATAGGGGGAGACTTTGTTAAACATACAACCCCTGAAGGTATATCCTATACTCAAATGGATACATCTATGAGGCTATTCCCTCAATTCAAAGTAGTAGATCATTTCAGTACCAACATAGTGCTTGAGGATGCAAGCCTATTGCCATCGGCAGGAACACTATTCTTAGTAGGCAAGAGAGAAATACACTATACAGGCAAAACCAAAAACAAACTTACAGGAGTTACAAATAGCACCGGAGTTAGTGATTTAACAGGAGAAATCCTAAGATATTACTCTAGTAATGCATCTGATTCGGGTACACCATCTACTCTAGCAGATATACGACCTTTGACTATACCTCATTTAATTGCACCTACATTCGTAGATAATACAATTACATTATCCAAACAAGTGTCTGCACTATGGAATAGATATGATGTTACACAAGATGCTGTAAAGCAAACAACTCTCTCATATAGAGGGTTGTTAGAATATGACCCTACCGACTTTATGATGATTAATCAAAGTCCAATGATAATAGAAAACGGTAAAACAACAGCAAGAATCAAAACATCTAATTCTAGTATTAGAGAATTAAGATTCGATGGAAAAGAATTGACAAGTAGTTATTTCCCCCCATATCTGTTTGATTCACAAGGATTCAATCTTAGAATAGCAGGACTAGATAAAGAAGAACAATCGTCATCATTACTATTCCGTAATATCACTTCGGATAGTATTGTAGATGCGGGATTGAGAGAAGGAGACATATTGATGGGTCAGAAAGGGTTTGTAGGCATAAGAACAAGTGATGCTGCTTTGATGTTACTAAATGATAGCGGTTCAGAATTAGCAGGATTCAATGTTACGCCTAGTAATTCATTGTTAGCAAAAGATAGAGAAGTCTCATCAACAATAGATGCTCATCCTTCTTTGAGATTAATTAACGATCACTCATCTATATTTACTGCTAGGAAAACTAGAGGATTGAACATTATGGAAATTATTCGCAATCTTACTCAAATTGATGGAAAACAATTAGTAAATGAAAAGAATGGGTCTTTAGTATATTCATCGCCATTATTCATTAATAGAGGTTCTAACTTAGGATTAGGAAGTGGAATACAAAGTGTTAGTGCAAGTAAAATGTATGATTCTCCAAATGAAATAGTGGTAGTAGGAGATTCTATGGCTGCTAATGAAAGAGTATTTGTTGTTGTAAAAGACTTAGAAAAAATGAAATTAAATGCTAATAAAGGTTCAGAAAGTAACTTAGTAAGGACATTGAGACAAGAGATACCGGGCTTGAAAACAAACAACGAAGCATTAAAGTTAGCAAAATCAATATTGTCTCGTGCTGAAAACGGTGCGCCTTTGATTAATATTAATGGTGCTTTGAAAGCATCAACTATACAGCCCGGAGAAATAGTTACATTGAATCTACCAACTCACGGTATAACAGGAGAATTTGTTGTTTTTGAAGCAGAACACGATTATTCTAATTTGACAAGTAACTTTGTTATAGCACAATATGACAAAGGAATTGAAGGTTTAATTTCAGACATACAAGCAATATCAGGTAATAGCCAACCATTAGATGAACAAGCAGGAAATGTAGTAGATATTGCAGAAATCTCACTTAGTAGCAAAGTTGAAATTGTAGCAGTTCATAGGATATATGTTCGTAATGTAAACAATGTCGGATTTATTATTGGGGCGAAACACACTAATGGGATGGGTAAGATAGGGGTTCGTGATGGTAACAAGCGGGCAAGGCAGATTGGTACTAGCAAAGGGATATTCTACGAGGTGAAATGAAATGAGTTCTTTTAGTAAAGCATGGTCGCTAGTGAAGATGCCAAACAAAGCATATGCCTGTCCTCGATGTGAATTGCCTACTTTATTACCCCATTATCTTGATTGGGACAAAAAAGGACAAGAGATGTATTCAACCTGTATAAACTGCGGATATGTTGCAGTACCCAATCAAAAAAAGATGAGTAGCAAATATCTAACTGATGAACAGAAAGACGAACACAAAAGAAGGGGGAATGAAATTAATCAGAAGTTGATTGATGATATGAATCGAGTCGGTACTAGAAGTGGCAGGATGCCTCGTCAAAAGTCCGAGTTTCCTAATCCAAAAGATATTTTTCGACACCCACTTGAAATGGTATTAGCAGACACAGGCCATGAAAGCCTTTCTGATTTGATACGAGCATATTCTCGTTTGAAGGCGGAAAAAGATGCACGATTGCCTGATAGCATGAGATCATCTGTTTCCGACCCGGAACAATACGAATCGGAATTAGTAGAAGATACACTATCGGGTTTTGAAGAAAGAAATGCTGAACACTTACTGAATACATTTCTTAACATGAATAGGAAGGTGGCTGAATAATGCCTGTTCTTGATTCATTAAAAGCGGCACTTACCGATCATCTATCTACATTAGTAACACGCATGACTCTCGGCTCAAGCGGTGGTGATGCCTCAAGTAGAGATGGCGGGGCAGGTACGCCTCAGATTACAGTATCACCTCAAGTTACAAAGATAGATGATAGAACAGTAGCAGTAACTGCTAGTTTTAATACACAACAAACATCATCACAAACAATCAAGGAAATAGCATTACATGGAGATACTGCATTAGATACCCCTGCATACCGAGCAACATTTTTACCAATTACAAAAGACAGCACAAACGAAGTGCGTGTTGATGTATTAATGGAGATTAGATAACATGGCAGGAATAGGTCAAGGACATGAAACAGCAAGTGCTTCGCATCAAACAGATGGTTTGAGAGATACAGATGTATTAGCAAGCCCCACATTAACTAATTTTAATGAAAGGGCATTGATGAATGGTGTTGTTCCTATTACTACGAACAAATATAGCGATACAGCAAGAAACACTCAAACCACATTAAATTGTGCTTGTTCCATATCTAGCAATCAATCTATCGTCATAGCGGCAGGAACAATTCTTGTTGATGGTATGTTCTATTCAATAAGTGAACAAACAATAAATGTTACAAGCAATTCTAATGCTTCGACAGGAGTATATCGTTTACATAGTGGAAATGCACCGTCTTTGTCAGGAACAAATGAAGCAATATTGTTAGTGTATTTCGACCCATTAGTAACAGACAAGATTGGATTTACATATGGTTCAAACCAAGATGTATCGGGTGGGGCATATCCTCAAAGTCCATCAGGCCATTTAGTGAGGCAGACTATCGTATTAGCATCTGCAAGATTACATTACAGTAGTAATGAGATAAGAATAGCATCACTTGAAGATAAGAGAGTTTTCGTAAGACCCGGCCCTATGCCCCTATCTTCTCTAATTGATGCATCAGGTAATGCAACAATGCCTACTAATACATTCATTTCAGGAGATGCAACTGCGAGTTTACCAATTACAGATTTAGGATTTTTGTTTGCTCGTGATCCTGTTGGGCTTGGGTCATATGCTGATGGTAGAGGTGGAACACATTTGTTCTATCAGTCTGATTTAAGAATCAATCAATCGGGTATGGGGGGGGCTTATCAGATAACCCCAACTCACAGGCAATCTATCAAAACAGATACATATACGGGTTCTCAGAAAAATATTACATTAGCATACACGCCTTTAGAATCTCAAGATGAAGCAACTACAAGAATGATGGATGTAGTGATGTATAAGTCAATTACACCTAGATTTATTGCGGTTCTAATACAAGGTTTAGACTATACCGTATCAGATAATGTTGTAACGGTGAATGGAAGTCTAGGATATACAGGCACACCAACTCATGTCAAAATCACATACACTCATGCTGGACATACAGGTGATGTATCGCCATGAAGCATTATCGAGATAAGATTAGTCAAGACTGTCCTAAATGCAAACATAGAGTTCTTGCTATTCGTATCAACGGTTTCTATGCCGGTTCACGAGATAGAATCTTTTTATGGGAATGTCCTTTGTGTTCATCTGTATGGAAGAAGGCAAAACCTCGCCTCAAACCTATGAAGGTAGAACAATGAGTGCTTTTGAAGAAGCATGGGATATTGTTAGATCTGAAGAAAAAGGTAAGTTTAGAGGATATACTCGCAATACAATAAGCGATAGGCCAACCAAACAAAGCAAGGCTAGAGCATGGGGGCAAAGCCGCAAGGTTAAGCGTGGCAGAACACGAAGAAGATATGCTCGCAACAAATCAAGAGGGAATGTTAGACCTAAGTTAAGAAGGCAATTAGGTGCAGGTCAAGAACGTAAAGAAACAAGTAGATGATTATTCTTCTTCTTTAATTTCTTTCATATTGATTGTATATCTATCAATGTTTCTAACGTGTTCAAACGAAATTGAAACAGGATGTTCTGTTCTTTCATCTATTATTTTTAATGATTCATGACAAACAACTTGACAATACATTTGGGCAATCAATTCTGCTTCGGCTGCTAGTGCTTTCATCACGTTACGAGACATACCCATTCGCCACTCGGCCATGAGAGTAAACGGTTTCAACAAGAAAGATATATGACGTAACGCTGTTTGTTTGTATTTGTTCAATTCTGCTAATTGCTGTATATCGTATCTCCTTCCTCTATCGCCATAATGATTTTTAGACGCATCAAATATTAACTCAGCCAAATCAACATGATCTCCTGCTACGGAATGCTTTCTTGTAAGTAGAAGAGAATCGAACTTTCGTGAACCATATCCTACAAAGGTTGCACCTCTCGTAGTGTTTAGCCATGATTGCATCTCCTCTAAGGAATGATTCTTTGTTTTTTTATCCTTAATCAATACTTTTGCAACCTTATCTGAAAAAACAATCATGTGTCTGCCATCATAAAAAACAGCACCATCTAATGTGAATTTTGATGTTTTAGTCCAACCCGTAGGCAAATCGCTTGCATCGGTAGAAGAGAAGATTTTGAAGGATATAACATCATTAGCAATCATCCAATCTGAAACTCCCATAATCACACCTCTAAAGCAATATACGCATTACGACCTTCGGTAATCCTTGTTACAATTTTTGCTTCAATCATTACGTTCAAGCGTCTTTTAGCAGTTTTGACACTTACTCCGGTATTAGCAGAATATATCTTTTCTAAATCTCCTTTCTTGACTACTTCTTTCTTTAGCCTATCATGTATCTTTCTTTCACATTTATTGTATGCTGCTTTCCATTGTCTCAAGTCGGATTCTCTCTTCTTACTAACTCGGAAGTCTTGCTTGTTTTCAAGCCAAATAATAGTATTGTGTAAATTGTCGTAAATAATCTCAGTAGCCATTTGAACATGAGTCGCTGTTATGACTGAAGATCTCATGGTTGCCGCAATAAGATTAGAAAAGATAAGAGTATAATTCTCAACATTAGGTAGGAATGACAATGCGGTTTCTCGTATGTTTTCATTCTTTATCGAAGCAATTAGGTCATAATAATCATCTGTTGCAGATAATAACGCTGCATGGTATGATGGCCCTATGTCGAACAATCCATGAGCATACTTAGTGGTTATCTCTTCTCTTTGATCTTCGCTTAGAGCATTCCATCCCTCTTCATCAATACCTGCTAAATCAAATAACCTATGTTTTATCTCATCTTTTATGTCAATGATTGATTGTGCAAGATGTTCGTAAGACCACACCCTCTCAGGTACAGGAACGTAAGCCCCCGCCATTCGATGTTCGCTGACTGTCCTTCTTGTTTCTAATCCTACATCGTTTTGGAATAAGAATACACGCTGAAAGAAACCCTTCTCTAATACATGAGCCATAATGTCTTTTGGCGGGAACGTAGTAGCCCATAGAGACACACCTGATGGTGTATATACTGAACCGCCTACTAAATGCTTAACCAATACATTTGTTTCTGAACCAATCGGAGCCATAGCCTGTTGAAGGTATAGAATTTTATCACTAAAGTATGATTTTGAATCGTTTAGTAAAACGCTACCTTCATCGAATAGGAGTGTCTTGTAACCATTTAGCAAGCCGGGAATTACCTCATACTCATATTCCCCTGTTGGTTTACCTTCATCATTGTAAACCATCTTTTGTTCTACTGTACCAATTAGTTTAGCATCAGACCCCGCACTAAACTTTTCAGTTTCAATACCTACTGCTTTCAATACCTTTGATGTAAATTCATAAGCAATTGACTTCCCCGTTCTTGATTGCTGAATCCAAAACACATGAAGTCTGCAATCAATAAATGCACCATGAATAGGAATACGCATATACGGGGCTAATGATTGCCCTATTATGAAAAAGTAAGATAACAACCCTGCAAACTCATTAAAGTAAGATACGGTACTAAAACGCTCAATATACTGTTTGATATACTGCCCACCATCAAAGGGTGTCTTTACTAATGAATAATCATTCCATTTCCTAGTCGTATCTGTTTCTTGTCTTAATAGTGTCATTTCAAGCCCTCGTCATCTTTACCTTTTCTTCAATTACTGCATCCTCGCTGTTAAGACAATGAAGGATGCGAGAAGCGGTAATTTTCCCTACACCTTCAATCACTTGTAATTCCTTTGGTGATGAAGCGGTAATTTCGCTAATTGAACCGAATTGTTCTAAGAGTCTTTTTGCTATTGCTTCACTACATCCTAGCATACGGAGAGCATCTACCCTCTTATCTTCTGACGCTGTTTTTCTCATGTAGCGATATGTAGTAGATGATCCTAATGTGCCATCTTTTTCATACCTCTTAGAAATGAATCTTGCAGCAGATGATTTGTCAGGAAATGTGCATATACTAATATCGTAATCATTATGAAATCTAGCAATAGAACCAAGAAAAGCATTAAACACTTTAGCAAACGCTATTTTTTTGCCACCCCTTTTTGCCTGTAATATGTAATGGTCTATCGTGCCGTGAACTACTAATACTAATTGATTATAATTGTCATCAAGATTTTGTAATTGTCTTTCAAGATGACCTGAGTAAAGGCTACCCATGTAATCTTGAATACTCTTTGCTTCTATACCAACACCGCCAAAAGCATAGTCTGTAATTAAATTCTCTCTCTCCTCATACGGAAGCCCCTTTTTGTCGCAGTATTTCTTGACTAGCACTTCTAATCCTGAACGCTCTCGATGATCTATATACATCATCTTACTCATTTTTATTCCTCTCCTCAAATCTTTTTTTACAGGCTCGGCAAACATAGCATAATGTTTCGCCTTTAGAAAATCCTTTTGTGGTTTTCCCACAGTCTATACAAGCCCACGGCATTATATCTCCTCATCCTTTAGCATACCCGATTCTAAAACAAGGATCATACGGTTCAAATGGTCTGTTACTACTTCAGCAAATCTTGGGTCTTGAGTAATAGCAACCATGTTGCCTTGTTGTAGTATCTCTATGAATTGTGTCTCATTATTTAATCTGTAAGCCCACGGCAATACTTCAGTTGCCTGTTGCCTAATCTCTTCATTGTCGCTATCCAAAGCACCTAGTAATTCTCTTGCTTTTTGTGCTTTAGCCTTCCTAATTTCTTCTATATCTTCGCTCATGTATATCTCCGACCTTCTATTAACACTTAATCTCTCTTCACACCTTTACCATCAAAGAATGGACATTTGCCAATACACAAACCTTCTTGATATATCTTAGGACATGACGGAGTAAGATAGTTTCTTGATGCACCATGCACCAACATTTCATTTGTGATTTTAGGGCTATAATCAGCCCATTCAAGATCTGCAATAAATTGGTGTGTTTTTCTAACAACATCTAATGAAGATACTTTTGAATTACTTGGGGGTCTAGCAAACTCTCTAAAATAGTCCATTAGATACATCATAAGGTACGCACGAGACTGATGCGGGGGATTGTCGCCTTTCGTACAACAAGCGGCCTCTAAGCATGGTAGTACAGGTATTCCTGATACATTACCTGCATTGACCGATATATCTTCAGCATCAAACTTCTGAAATATGCCGGACATACCATTTAGATAGTTTGTATCTCCTTCGACTATCTCTATTTCTATTCCTTTCTGACCTGATACTTTCATGCCACCTTTAGCATGACGGGCTTCATTGATGATGTAATCCCAACCCATTTCTAACTCTTCAATAGATAATGGAATAGACCATAACTTACGCTTGTAATTGTATGTGTTTGGTATTCTAATATGTCTATCAGGGCGAAACGATACAACAGGGTCTATGGTTACTAAATCCATATCATTAATCCACTTGTTAATTAATACTCTCCCTGAGAACAACAAATTACTCAACTCGTTTGGTGGCAACTCATATGTTTTATCTAACATAACCCAAATATGAAAACCGCCACCTGAAAACCATACTGCATGACGAATGTTACGAACTCTAAGATAAGATGCTAAGATTAGTGTATCTTTGGTGCATCTATACCCTGTTTCAGAATCTTCAATGTCGAGCATTTGTGCGGCTCTCCCCTTATCTAAATCTACTACAAAGTGAGGCACAATAGCAGTATTGTATTCACAACGGTTGCCTTTAGGTTTTAATTGCCTGAATCCATATACGGTTGTAGTAAGATTTTGTTTACCATTCGTTCTCTTAATATAATTCTGTAATCCATCCATGCTCAATACTACTTTTCGTGATTTCATATCCATTTCACGAGGGAAGTGATTGAACAAGTGATTACTCAAACTTCATCACCTCTCCGTATCTAGGGCAGAATCCTTTGAGTTTACACCACGGCTCACATACTGTTTCTTGCCGGTATGGATCTATGAGGTCAAATTGACGGCCATGCTGTAAACCATCATACTGTATGTGTGTAGAAACTAATTCATCTAATTTCTTTAACATAGATTGAATCTCTTGAACTCTAACAGGTTCTCTCCCTCTAAACAAATCATCCCCGCCTGTAAAATCCCAACCCCAAAACAACGCATCTCTCCCCCCAAACTCTTCGTGATTACAATGCTTTATTAGATAAGCATAGAAAGCCATTTCTTCACGCATACCTTCCCATTTGAATTTACTTTCTTTCCATTTACCTGTTTTTAATTCGTGGATATGTAAGTTTCCTTCTGAATCCTCAAATAACCTATCTACTATCCCATTAAGATGAACTGTAACTCCTTTGATTTGAACAATAGCATTCAACGGTACTTCATTACCAACAGGCAAAAAATACTTTGAATCACAATCCATAAATCTTCTTGCTTCTACTACCATGATTTTTCTTAGATGCTCTTGTTCACCTAATTCAAAATCTCCTCTTTCGGGATTAGATTCAGGCATAAGGCTAAGAAACCATTCTAATACTGCATGGTAGCCTTTAGACTTCAATTTAATTGCATGGTCTAAATCGAAATTAGCATACCAATCATCAATAGCATCGTGAACATTACTACCTCTAGTCATAGCATCATTAGGCGGCTCTTTGACCCCTAATACATACTTGATGAAGTATTGCTGCATACAAAAATCGGATGCCCCAAGTGATGATTTAGATACCCTCATTATAGCATCCAAATGAAAACCCGGATGCCATTGATATGATGATTCTTTATCTGAATCAGGTATAGGTACAGTACGAGGTGGGCGAATCTTCATCAGATCCATGCTGAATCACTCGGTAGAGAATGAACCATCACGCAATCCATGCCAACCGAACCATTCACCGCCTTCTGTATCTTGACGATAGATAGTAACAGTACCTGATGACTTCAAACTCACACCATTGGACTTCAATATAGCAGTAGATGTTACAACACCCGTTCTTCGGCCTGTATCGTCTATTTCTTCATCTAATGTCATGTATATGATTTGAGTTAATGCACTCTCGGTTTTACGAGGCAACCAATGCGGTACACCTTCGCCTTTGATTTCATTACCATTACTATCATAATCGGCTTTGAAGTGAGTAATAACATAACAATGAACACCTCTACGAGACAATTCTTTCATCAAGTCAAGAGCCGCCATGAAGTAATTGCTACGGATATACCAATTGGTTCTACCAACGCTAGTAGTGGCCTTTTTACCCGATACTGCAATAGCGTCAGCCCCTAAGTCAAGATCAGCAATCTTCATGTTTAATTCACATATCTTCAAGAAACTATCAGCACCATCAAGCATAACTGTCTTTAGCCATCTCTCAGGCATTTTACCGTGTTGATTGAAGTATTCCTCTTGAGTATCTACTTGTCTCAAAGCATCCTGTAAGATGTTTATTATATTCAAGTGAGTCTTAGGAAAATCATATGGTACTCTACCATCTTCTTTGTAAATTACATAAGGATTGATTGCTAGAATGTTATCCTTGCGATGAGGATAGTTTTTCATTATAGAAGCATGAGCGTGTCCATCGAAATCAATATCCCATACTTCAGCACCACTTGCTGCTTCTTCATCAGTTAGGCTATCAAATACCATAGAAGATTTACCTGCTTTAGGCGGGGCTACTATACCGCAGAAAACATGATGATTCTTTTGTTCTTTCATAAATGCTTGAGCCTGACGTGCCTTTTCAACAGCAGTTAGGTGTTTACCATACCCTGTAAGATTATCTTCAGCATCAGCGATAGATGGGGGCGTAAATGTAGAAGTAATAGTAGGTTTAACTGCGGGTACTGCATTCATTAGAAATTCCTTGTTAATTTTTTTCTCTTCTAAATCTTTTTGAGATGTTGCTTTAACAGGTGGTTCTTTGCCGATGAAGCCTTGTGCTAATACAGTAGGTGCGGGCTTCTTTACAGGGGGTGGTGCAACTGATTGTTTGTCTAATTCCTCTAAAGACATCTTATCATGACCTTCAGGTAGAGGTTTTATCTCCTCTCCCCATACGTTAGTCTTTTTCTTCTTTACAGGTGGGGGTGCGACATCTGACGTGTCCTCTTCCTTCCAACCATCTAGGAATCCTGTACCACTCATGCCTAATCACTCCTAAAGCCATCAAGCCCACCAAGATCGTTAGAATCCTCAGTAGGCGTTTCTGCTATGAATGCACGACTTGGTATAGCATATATGTTGTATGCGTCAATATTCAATCCTATATCTCCATCATTTCTTTCATAGGTTCTAGTTTTACCGACTACAATTACTTGTGTTCCCGTAGTGTATTCTCTCCATTCATTGTTTTTGTTCACTTTGAATGCGTTATGGTGTTCCTCTAATCCCTTTGATAAGTTAAGGTATAGAGCAGAATTAGCATCTTCTCTTCTCATGCTATTGCTACTAATCCTCATAGAGAATTGAGTACCGCCTTCTACCCATTCTAATTCCCTACCAACATAATCTATGTATTCAACAGTACCCTTGAATGAAAATGTAGGGCCAATTTTGTTAGCACTATATGATGACTCAAATGAGTTTTGTTCGTGGTAATCAAAGATTTGTGTTAAATCATTTAGATGTGGCACAAATTGAGTAAGGTATTGTGCAGGATCAAATAGTTTCTCTACTTTGGGTAAATGCTCATCTTCTACCCATCCAAGACCATAGTTAGGTTCTATGTTACCTGTTTGTAAAAGGAATCCTGAGCCATCTTTGTAGTCTATCTTTTCAGCCTTGAATCTAATGGGGGCATTCATGCGGAGATTAGTCATTCCTGCATCCCATCGGCATTTCAGAGTAATAGGTATGTCGAATGGCCCTTGAGATAGTAGTTTATCTGTCTCGTTACCAACAAACAACCATGTTCTTTCGTAGGAATAGGCATCCATAGGTTTACTGTTTCTATTCATCATACAAACATAGAATTTTTGATTAGGTATAGCAATAGCCCAAGCAGGAATATCTGTTTCTCGCCCTTCTTCAGTATGTACGATTTGATCTTGTGCATTAGCAATAAGCCACTTATCTTCTTGGAAATATGCTCTACATACAGGAACGGTAATTTCTTTATTGCTATACGGCTTGATGCCGCTAGTCAATACTGCTTGTAAATTAGACATAGCAGATGTTACTGCTAATTGCCTTGCATCTTCTTTTGTATCTCTTACACCTTTGTATGCTACAATCATACCAACATATTCAGTACCTTTGCTACCACTTGATGCGGATTTTCTGTTTTGTGTTACTTGGAATGCACCAATCAGCCAATCTTGGTAATCTTCATCTGCTTCATCTAAATTACCGTTGCACTCATCAAAAGCATCTTTGAATCCGGCTTTCCACCAATCCAAAAGTGCCTGTTTAGTTTCATCTAAAGTCCATCCTTTCATTTCTCCTATCTTCTTCAATTCATCATTCATATCTTTATTCTCCTTACGGGATGTTATCGGACATCGGCTTTACTATTAACCTCTCTTATCTCATCCAAATAGTCTAAAGCATCCTTAACTTCTTGATGAGTATTTGGTTGAACAAGGACACCATTAGCCGTTTTTACCATCATTAGACCACTTGTTGTGCTTGATAAATCTTCTAGCCCTTTTATAATTTGTAATATTTTATTTATCTCATCTTCTTTAGAATACGTTGTGCGGAGAGTTAAGCCGACTTCTGATAATGCACGAGCCGCACCCGCTTCGATATTGGTAAACCATAATTCAGGTCTAATGATGTAGCCACATTTTCGCTCTATTGATTGAACGCATTTTATGTCGCCTCTAATCGTAGAAGCCAAAATAATTACATCTCTATCCTTCTGATTCAAGATTGACATAACCTAATTCCTCAACACCTAGACAATCCGCAATACCTGCATTTTCAGCCAATCCTACTATGTTGCAACTCATGTATGCCCCAATATCACCCCAACCTGATGATAGTATATCCACTTCAACAAACAAAGGAGATTCAACTTTTATTGCTTCACCTTCTAATCTTTTGAATGGTGAACAAAAGCGTTTGAAATCCTGATCGGACTCTACTTCAGTTACAGGATAGTAATCATATCCATCTCTTACACCAATTTTCCATAGTATAATCGGTTTGCCGCCATCATTCGATTTAGCAACACGGCCTGATATAATTCTAACAACCCTTTCTTTCTTAGCGGGATTTAACAATGCTACTTCTTCAATGGTATTTTGATAAGTTAATATTCCTCTTGCATTTCTTAATAATACAGGTAATTCACTATTTGTTATGCCTATAACCATGTGTGGTGAATCTAATTTTATCATATCTTTGATTGCCCATGAAGGTGCAACTGATTCAAAGTATTCTCTTCTCAACCTGTATGTCTGTTGCACATCATCAGGATCTAACCAATCAATTAACAACAAAGGATTGTCTCTGTGTTCTGCATAATCGCACAAGTATATTCCGTACTTCAATCCTACCGATTCAACCCATTTTCTAATCCATTCATCATCATCATCAATCTCACTACCTGACGGAGTAAAACCAACGGTCTTGGTTGATGTATGGTGGATAGATACCCATGAACCTTCTACAATCTCGGCATAGCAATTAGAAAATGATATTGCTTCAGGACTCTTAACAAGAACAGGCATAGGTATCATCAAAGGCATACCTCTCATTGGCCTTATCTTAGCGTAATTGAATGCACTTAAAGATAAATCTCTTACAGTATTTTGTAATCCTAAAAGATTGACACTTGTTCGTATATGGTGAAATGGTTGGTCGTAAGCGAGTCCTAACGCTCTCACGACATCTCTACGCCTTATTGGAGATGCACGAACAGATAGTCGCATCAATAGTGGGTGTAAATCCCTTTTACTTATTCTTTCAAACAACGGGCGTAATAACCACGATCTTGTAGTATTGTCAGGGGCTTCTAAGATATTATGAATACGACCAACAACTGCGTTTGCACTACCTTTGGTGTTTTCAACTTCAGATAAAGAACATAGGATATGTATTGGGTCAGGGTTCTCTTCTACTTCTTCAGGATAAGCGTCAGTTAGTAAAAAGAAAATCTCCCTAAAATCTTCATCACTAAGCCTATTGCCAATACCATCTTTAGGATAAAAGAATGATACAACAGTCCATGATTCATCCATAGATGCTCTTATGTTGTTAGCAACAATTTCTGCACGATTTCTCAATGAATAAGAATCCATAACTCGCCACGATTCTGCAAGAGAACGATACATTAGCACTACAATAACCCCTTCAATCGTCTTTCTTCTTTTTTCGATTTCAAATAACATGGGCCGCATTTGATATGCTCACGTTTATGATCTCCTATATTTCCTTTAGTTTTGGTAGTTATTGTTTCATTACATACACTACATTTTGTAACAACCGAACCACGAAAAAAACGAGGTTTTTCTTTTTTATAATCTATCTTGTTCCCCCCCATAAACTTCAATCCACGGCTTCATAACATCATCATACAAATCTTGATTGCCATCAAATAAATTCATAATTTCAGACTCACCTTTAGATGACAAAAACCATCTAGGCTCATCTTTACCTGAACGATTTTGCATGGCCTTTACATTTTTTTGAATAACTTGTTCACCAACATATGATAAAAATGAAAGAGATACTGCATTACCCGTTGCATTGGCTACAATATAAACACAATCAAAACAAAGACTTAGAGGACTTCTATTAGCAAAAACACGAACCCTATCCCATAATTGATAAGCCAATTCAATTAATTCATCGGGTTCATCACATGATGCTAACATTAATTTTTTAATTACATCATAATGATGTGCTTTGAAATCATCTAAACTATCCCATTTACTCATTATCTACCCATCCCCTCGCTTCTCTTAGCGGTTCATTTTCAACGACTTCCCATGCCCCTTCATCTTCTATAACGTCTGAAAGATAATCTCTCAGTTCTCTCGCCTCTTTTTTAGTTAGGAAAAACCCAACTCTTGTATATCCTGTATGCCCCGTTTTTGAGGGTACAATTCTACACATTCTAATGTTTAACACACGATTATTATATGCGTTAGATGTAATGATATGCAATTCTTCACCAAGATGACATGAAACATCTACTTTACCATGTACCTTGTTGTGATAATCATGTTTCTTGTTCGTTTCCATCGCCCGAATCTCCTTCTTCTAATCTATTAGGATTCACACAATCTAACCATTGAGCCTTCAATAGATTTGCCTTGCCTTCAGACATCTCAACAGTAGTAAATATTGTACCATTAGTCATGTGCAAATCCATCTGTACGTCATTGGATCTTCTAAATCCCGGCAAAGGTATCTGAACCATCGGCTCATTTGTGATGACCGTTGTTATTGCAATAATATGGTCTAATAGCAACAATGTATTGCCACTTTTTGTCTTGACCTTTGTATATTGACTTTCACCTGTTCTTACGAAATTACCTGTTGTTGTATTTTTATCCATATTTATTCCTCTCCTGTAAAGCCTAAAAGACTTAATTGATATGTATTGCCCATAGATTTAACTACACCTATTTTGATTAAGTAACAATCTATGCACAATGGAGTATTAAGAAAACGACTAGAAGATATATTTGATGTAACTATTTTACAAACAACACATTTCCAAAGACCGTTTTTGAAATTTTTAGTTACCATATTACTCTTCTTCCCTTATACTTTCTTTCAGTCTGATGGCTGTTTTATCAGTAACTACATGAATATTATTCCATTTACTATCAAATGTATTTTTCTTACAATGAGGACATTTACCATCAACAACCTGCTGATATACCTGCCACGGATTAGCAGGTTCTACTCTAATGACTAAGCCGCATGAACATACAGCAACATCGCCAATCATACCTTTAGGTATATTCAAAACATCTCCATCTGAGTCAAATGCTCTTTCTATACCCAAAGCAATATTCCAACCAATTTCATTACCCAAATGAGCAATAAAATCATGATGATCGAATAGACTTCTCTCATTTGCAGATACAGTAGGTGAATACATTTCAACTAATGTTAATTCTGTTTCTCCTGTTCTAATGTATTTACCTACTTTAGGCAATATCCATTCCCCATTAGGCACTAATGATTGCCATAAGCGTAAAGCAAACTCTACTTCGTTTTGACTAATTGCCATCATACCACACCCATTTTTTACAAGATTGACAGTATAAAATTGGTCTTGTTTCTTTAGAAATTATATCATATCTAGTATCTCTATCCATCCGAGAGCCGCAAGCATCGCAACGATCTTCATCATCCATTACCATTATCATAATACACCCTCTAATTCAGAATCACTAAGCAAAGAGACATCTTTCAACCATCTCTTGACCCCTCGACTAGCACCTTTAGTCCTCTCTCTTTCGTAATGTAATAACCACTCCTGAACCATTACTAATCTATCATCTATGGTATCAAGAGCCTTTGCTTTCTCGACCCCCGCCATCTCCTCATACTGTTTTGTACCAAGTAATGCCCCTCTTTCTGCTCTTATCTCTAAAAGCATCTCCTTCCACGGCTCAGATAACATCCTGTATCTTCTTTCAATAGCATATGCTTTACCTTTGTCGTCTTTCATATTTATTCTTCCTCTTTTTTCTTATCAGGAGTTATTTTCATATTATCATATTCTCTTCTTGAAGGTATCCGATAAACCTTTTTTCTCTTCTTCATTACCATTAACTCAACAAAAAATGCTAACGTAAAATAGATTATAGCAACCGCAGATATTATCATGCCATTTTGACATAGTAATTCCAAATTGCTGTTAGTTTCATATCTAATTTCTAATTTAGAAGAATTAAACAATCCTAAACCACCCATGCCAATTAAGACTAGATAATTGAATAATTTCTTGTATCCCATATTAAACACCGAATAGAGTTTTGTTCTTAATCTCTCATCTCTTTCCATTCTTGATATTCCCATTCTTCTGTTTGAATAGTTAAAACACGTTCCCAATATTTCATTGTAAATCCTTCCTCATAGCAAATAACATATCATAGACCTTACGGGCAGGGCCATCAACCTCTATGGTATTCTCTTCTGATTCATCAAATCCTATGATCCATTTGGTAGTCTTGGTTACTTCGCCTTGATAGGTAGTCCTACATGGTATCATACGCATCCAATTAGGCGGTATGCCATTCAATGCCCTAGCACCATCCCAAACCCATGATGCCTTTGTCTTACGAGGCGGCCTCTTATGGAATACTGTAATAGATGGCCCACGAGTCATTCTTCAATCACCTCATCATCTATTGATTTTTGTATCGCTTTCAATTCTTTTAGATATTCTTCAGATATGCCACCGTTCTCATCTAATTTCCATATTTTATTTATTCTTTCATCACTCATCAGAAATCCCCCATAAACTCAGCAAGACCTTTTTCAGTTACTACAATGGCATCTCCTACTACGGGATAGCCGCAAATTAACGTCATTGTGATATTAGGTAATAATTCGTGTATCAATCCTTCTTCATTAACTATGATGTCTATACCGCCATTTCCTTCGGGCAAGTGTGCTTGAGGGATATATTCGATATAACCCCCAACAGCATTCTGCATGGCCTTAAGATCAGGCTCTACTAATATCTCTACCGAATCATCTACTCGGAATATCTCATACACTTTATTCATACAGCAGCACCCCACCAATCAGGATAACTTGTACGAACATACCTAACGCCACCTTTACTATGCACTTTGCTTTGATAGTATGCCCTGTATGCCTTAACAGCATCCTCGTCTTTGTATTCATCAGGCATGGCCTGAGCAAAGGGTGTCATCTCCCCATACGGTATCTCATTCCATAGTTCAGCCATATTTCTTATAGGCACTTCACAAGCATGAATTTTACCAAATCTTTTTGTGTATTCATTTAACATACTAATTGCCATGTCTCTATGCCATGAATAATTAGAGTGGTTTAATCCAATCCAAATAGTTACGGGATGATGTTTGTAAGCACCTTTGTAAGGCCGATTGGCCTTTGTAAGTATTCCATACTCTATGAATTCTTCATCTGTTAGTCCTGCCTTACGAAGCCCCGATGCCATCATTTGTGCTGATTCTACTATCATTTTCGGCAATCTAACGTCATCTATGTATGTAGCACATTTCCACGGATTAGTATCTAAGATGAAACAATTCATTCTTCTTTCACCTCTTCATCAGGTTTTATTGCATCAAGAATCATTTCAGTCCATAGGTCATAATACTTACATTGAGCCTCAAGAAGGTGAATTATTTTGTCTAATTTACGCTCAACATTCTTTTGATTGGCGTTGTATTTCCCTTGAATCATTGAGAATCACCCAAGTAATATCTGCATGATCTTCGCACACCTTCTTTGCGTAGTATTCCTGATTCAACTAATGCATCTAATCGTGGTTTCCATGTCTCTTTATCAGATGCCATATTTTTACCAATGTAGCCAATTGTACGGCCTTCAATGCCAATAACGTCTATGAGTGCCTGAGACAGTTTCTCACGGTCTACAACAACATCTGTTGCCTCAAGTGTAGGTGGGGAGAGAACAACACCCATGCCCTCATCCCTCATTCCTGATATTGTATGCTTTTCCGAATTGTCCATATTTGCAGATATGTTGAAGGTGTGGCTCGCTTCATTTATCTCTTGGGTGTCAATATCAGGAATTGCTATTATGTCTCTATCATCAAGCATTGTCATTGATGTAGGTTGAATATCATCTGCATCTAATACAGACAATGTGAGATTTAATTGTGTAGTACCTTTAGATTTAGATTTGAAAGTCCTCTTCATTGAATCTAACATTTCTGCAACTACAACTGCATTCTTAGGTTGAGGTAATTTATTTTGGTCTATCTTCAATCTGCCATCATCTGTTTCAATGGTAGCATCGTCTATCCATCCGTTGATTTTACTGACTATCTTTTCAGCATATGATGTATCACCGCCAAATCCTGAAATCAATGTTTGCAACAATATACTCTCAATCCATGTATGAGGAATAGTTGCAGTAGTTATCTTATCTGATAATCCCATAGGTATAGATACAGATGGTTTGTTTTGATTGTCTCTCTCAATCTTCAGTACCTTGCCATGTGTTCTGATTTCTATATCAGTCTCCTCGACAAAAGCAAGTGGTTTTTTACCATGTGCTTTTCTCTCATCCTTGTCTAAATATTGGCCGTGATTTTCGTACCATAGTGTCTTTAACACATCGGCTACTAAACCAATCGCAGGGCCAATATCAGCAGGGCAATCTCCTAGTTGTGCCTCAATATCTGATGTAATCTTCTTACGACTCATTACTTATCCCATGAGGTATCTATTATTATAGTTTCTTAATACTATGTTTTCTCTGATTTTTTTTGAATAGTAGGTAGCAGCGACCACATCTGTTTGTTTGTTTTCTTGATACAGACTTGGTGGATCGTGCATCTAATGGTTTTCTGCATCCCTGACATTTGAGCATATCCTGACGTTTCATTTCAATTACTTATTACTGTTCTTCTTCTAAATCCCATCCACAATCACAATCTTCATCGCACTTGTCAAGAACATCTGCTGTGTATTGTTTTGCATCTTTGTCGTATGTGCCTAGATATTCATATGCTTCTCTCAATGTCTCACAATACATCCAATGAGTACCACACGAATTATATCCATCAGGAAGAAACACTTCGTATTTATTCCAAGAATCCCCTGTTTCATCAATAGTGATTATTCCTTTAGGCGTATTGTAATCTCCTGTGCCTTTTTGTCTTGTGTTTCGTGGTTTCCTTTGTTTCTTCTTTTCAATCAATTCTTCTTCGTAAGTAAGTCCTTCAGATTTTGTGTACCATCTCATTACTTTAGGATCTTTAGATTTTACCATCTCTTCATGTATTGCATCTATTTTTTTTGAAGGTGCATATCCATTACCAACAGACCAACCTAATGCAATAGGATTGGTTTGTGATTCAGGTATCCCACAATATGCTTGCATCATCTTTAGCATGATTCGATTGTATAGTAAATCATGTGGCCTTCTCCTATTATTTACGATTGATTCTTTGTATCTGTTCAAATGCACTACATGAGCCAATTCATGTATAATTGTGCAAATTGCACGACCTGCCCCCCAATTTACGATTCCTGATACTAAAACGCCTGATCGAGGCCCACCATGTCCATGAGCAGAACCGTTTCGTGCTTTCCTTCGCAAAACTATTCTTTGTTGGCCTGTTTTATTTGAAACGCCTTTGTCTTTATTTGTTCTATTCCACATTTCTTGAATATCTGAACCATGAATCCATGTTTTTCTAACTAAAACACCTTTGCTTTTTACCCATTCTTCGGCTTCACGACAAATAGATTCTACATCCATTGTCAAACAAACCGACTTTGTAAAAGACATGAGGTTAATTTCTAATGCCTCATCTGTCGGGTGTCTCAATATCCACTTCTTATCATTCATCCATACATTTGTTCTCGTTTTTTTCATATTTTGTTTCATTTTATTTCTCCTACCGAATTATTGCTCGGTAATCCAAATTAGGGGTTGCCGAGATATAACCGTTTCTAACAAAAAACCGTGTTTTTGCTATCAAAACCATAGATTTTCATGGTTTTTGAGGGTGGGAGAATGGGTTGAAACAAGCGAAGAAAAACGATGCTAGGAGAACATCAAATGTTAGAAAAATCGCACCTCGTAAACCCATTCCCCCGTAAGTTCATACGAGGTAAATTGTGTGAGTTAGGGTTTCTTATTAAACCCTCTTCAACGGTATGTCCATTCTTTGTAATCTTCTGTTAAACTATAATTCTGCACTTTGTATCTTGAACCTTTTATAGTGCCGCTTACGGTCTTATGTGATAGCAATTTGAATCGAGGATCTTTAGCCAAGAGATTTCCTAACTGATTCATGGTTGTTCCTGAATGCATGACTTCATTGATGTAATTGCATATATCTACGGTTGTGCCTTCAACTTCTTTTTCAAGAAATTTTACGACATTATTTCTCATACGTTTGGTTCTACCTGCTGTAATCAATTTAGATGATGTTTCGGGATTCAACCCATCATCCCCGACATATCAGGCATACCTGCACCCTTAGCACCTTTCATTGATATTACATCGTCTATTCTAAGAATCATAATAGCAGATTCAGTAGCACATCCAATTGCATTACTGACCACCTTTCTTGGTTCTATAACGCCCTCTTCAACCATATCTATGATTTCTCCATCAACACCAACCCCATGTGTAGTGCCTTCGGCCTTTCTAAGAGCAATTAGAGTATCAACAGGGTCAAGCCCTGCATTCTCCGCTAGGGTGCGAGGAATGGACTCTAATGCACTAGCAAACGCTTCTATCGCCATACCAACCCTAGAACCATCTTTGATTGATTCTTTTCTAAGATGCCTTGCTAGATGAGAATGAACAGCACCGCCACCTGCAATCACTTTGTTAGAAAATGCGATAGAAGTTACCCCTAGTGCATCATCGAATGCTCTCTCCACTTCCATACTTGAATGTGAAGTCGCCCCTCTAAGACATACAGTAACACTTGTTGCACTATCTGAACGTACTAAGGTACAATGATGTTCGCCAAACTCAACGGCACTTACATGACCTAATCCTAATTCCTCATCCGTAATCTCATCAACCTTGCTTACAAACTTAGCACCTGTAAGTCTCGCAAGAGCATCCATATCACTTTGCTTAATTCTCTTGTATGCAGTAATGCCGAGTTTAGCAAGATAGTGAATGCAAAGATCGTCAATTTCCTTCTGACAAAATACTACATTCACGCCATGCAGACCAATAGATGCCGCCATGTCTTTCAATGCCGCCTCTTCTTGTGCGAGAAAATCATTTATCTGACTAGGATCAGTAATAGATAATTGAGCATCAAACTTAGTATCTTTAATCTCTAATGCCGTACTCATTAGTAGTATAGAAGCATCATTAATTGATGGTGGCATTTCTGAATGCAACTTTTCTTTTTCAATCAGAACACCTAACTCAAGGCTGCTCTCTAATGACGTGCCGCCTTCAAAATTCAAGACCTTGATATTGTCTGTATTGATAGTGCCATCCTTGTCTTTAACAGCAGATATTGCATCAACACATATAGAAGATAATGTATCAGATGCACTTTCAGCAGATTTACCTGTCAATGCAGTACCTGCCACTCTCCTCAAGTCCTCTAAAGAACAATCCCATCCAATCTTATCTAACTCCTCTTGTGCTAACTTTTCGGCCTTTCTAAAACCTCGACATATGACTGTCGGATGAATCTGTTGAGCAAGCAAGTCCTCACTCTTCTCTAATAACGCACCTGTAAGCACAACTGCTGATGTCGTGCCATCAAAACAACTCTCCTCTTGATTCTTACTTACTTCTACAATCAGGCGAGCCGCAGGGTGTTCAATGTCAATTTCCCGTAATATTGTAGCACCATCATTTGTAATTGTTGTCTCCCCTGTATTTCCCTGAACAAGCATCTTGTCCATGCCTAATGGCCCTAATGTTGTTCTTACAGCCTCGGCAGTAGCCTTAGCCGCATTTATATTAGCACTCATGGCAGGTCTGCCTTTTACTCGTTCTGTTCCTTCTTTCAGTATAAAAATCGGTTGATTTGGATTACCCATCATAGCCATCACGACCTTGATTGACTTCTTAATCTCTCTTAACGGGGGGCGGGGGTGGGATTAGATCTTTGAACGCCTTAGCCGTCATGCGTTTGCTCTCCTCAATCGGTATTGAGAAATTATCACAACGATAACATACAAGAATCATGCCGCCTGATAACTTGTTTTCGACCCATTTCATAGGATGCTCGCAATAGCATTTATCACAAGTCCACGGAGATAACAAATCTCCCTCTTCGGGTGTGGCTTCACGATTAGTAATCCACGGCCTAGTATCTTCTCTATCACTCATTCAAATCTCCTCTAATACATCATTCCAAATGTCTTTAATTAATGTCAATGAATACATTACACCCACTAATACAAACAAACTAACTCCTAAACAACCAAACATACAAAACTCAAAAATAGACATTTACAAATCTCCTTTTCTATAAAGATGAGTTACACTAATAGATGCTAAGAATGCCCCTGATTTCCTTAAAACATGAAATGTATTTCGCTCTCCTTGATTATGTTGTTTTCTTAAAGTAGCGACTCTTTGATTAAACCAAATATGATCTGCTTCTTTGTATTCCATAGTGCCTTTGATTCTTGGTTCTCTACAAATAGGTGGGTCATCGTGATATTTCTGATACCTTGATTTCAACCATTCCCATGCTAACTTAGAAGTGAGAAATACATTGACCTCATCATCGTTTGTTCTTATCATCAAAATCTGTTTAGGATTAGGCATACTGCTTGTCGTAGGGCTATTTACTTCTTCAACCCTCTTACTATCAACACCCTTTACATTTAATGCCGCAGAAACCCATGTAGGTATCTCTCCTCTTACTTCTCTAATCCATTGGACATAAGCATCTCCTGTTAGATCCTCGCCATCTCCCCAAGCAGGGATTTCATCATCATCATTCATGAACATCGCTCAAATCATCTTGCATGGCTAAATGAGGCATCAATACATCCCATCTCGCCATTATCGTACCTGCAATTTGACTCGGTGCAATTATTTCTGCACCTAGCAAATGAGTCAAACTAATTATTGTGTCTTTAATGGGTATTCTAAGGGTTCTTCCATCCGCAAGCGGGTATTCCTCATAGTAAGTAAGATCAGTACCTATATCGGCTTCATCGGGTACAAATATACCATCATCAAGACCTTCTTTACGAACCTGCATAGCCAATTCTTCTTTCAATATCTCAACTTGACTTGAAAGAATGCGTAATCTTTCTGCTTGTTGCTTGATAACTCGTATTCTAATATCTGTTACGGACTCTTTCATGCGAGAGCATCCCAAATCCATTGTTCATATTTCTTTAGTAGATTCAATCGCCAAAGTGTTATTCTCTTGGTGGATGTTGCTTTGCCGATACACTTCTCATCAACACCGACACTTGTTGATCCTGTCAATAGAATACATCTAATTGCATCTTTGCCTTTTCCTCTTGTTGCTGAATTGTGATTCATGCTATTGTGTATTGCAACAGGAATGCTAGAATACACCCTTATTCTGCTGTTTGTAGGCTCTAAATAATACTCATAGACCCATTCACCGCAATAATGTCCAACCTCGTCAGGATTGAGTCTCCTGAACCCTTGAGCATCCACTAGAAAATTATCCATCTCCTCAAGCGTGATAGTAACAAATTCTGAAGAATCTCTAATAACATCTTCACCATCAATAGTATATGGGTAATCGTCATAATCCTTGTCAGGGTTTTTCAGCATCCAATTCATTCTGTCTAATTCATACGCAATACTATCTGATTCCAATTGCATTCGGTCATGCCAAGCCATAATCTTATCAAGCACTTTGGCTTTTCTTCTATAAGAATCTCTAGGTTGTTCATGCCAAGATTCTTCACAATCTTTACAAATCATCTCTCCTCTAATGTATCTCTCATCTTCTTCAGATAAGATGGCATCACTACACCATTCACAACAAGAATCTCTAGGTTCTTCATCAGGATCGTTTTCAGGCCAATTGTCAGTTACTACGATAGGATTAGGAACGCCCATCTCCTCTCTACATTGTGCGATAAAACAATCAATGCACATTCCACGAGGCAACATATCTCTACCTTGAAGGTCAATGTGAGCATCACAAGTATTGCAGAAGTCTGCACTATCTCTATGCCCCATATTTTCATGCGGGTCATGGTTATCATACTCTAACAATACATCTCCCTCATCTCCATCGTATTGCATCAGAATCTTGTAAGTATAATCTGTAATCTGATTATACAATTTCCTCGCAGAATCTTCATCTTTGAATTTGAAAAACTCATCAAACTCGCCTAGTTTTTTACCTTCAATTTCTCTAGTCCATAGATGAACCTCATAGACTGTTTCAATCGGCTTTCTAGTAATCAGCATCATGCCATAGAAATTAGGATCTTCCATGACCTCAAGACCATTGTATTCTGCATAGCATTTCTCCGAACAGAACGACCTAGTGCCAATTGCCGTATCTACATCGAATACAGCCTGTTTGTCGCAGTTAGCACATACTCTAGTAGCACCATTAGCAGGTAGGATTCCCGCTTGCTCTAATTCATGCCTAATGTCATTACTATCTCTAATATAATGTTCATGGGCATTTTCCCACATACAAATCTCATCTTCATCCATTTCTTTCAACAGATCTTCATCATCTTGACTATCTCTAGGCTTAGATGAATACTTCACCAAGAAATCTATTCTCTCTTGATTAGTTTCTGTTTCTTGACCGCAACAATATCTTATCGTGAAACCTATCGGTGAATTGTCTTTAGATTGATAGCATTTATCACAAACTAAACAATAGACCCTATCAATACCATGTCTTGCTTCTAACTGTTTTCTGTAATCAGCACTATCTCTAGGTGCATTCTCCCAACATGAATCACAATATCTCTCATGCTTGTTTCTCTCTAATCTGTCAGTCGAAGTGAAGTCAAAGAAATCATCTGCACTTCTTGGTAAAAACTCGCCACAGGACAGCGTAGTATCAAACTCTCCACCCTTGTGTAGCAATCCACCTTGCGGGCCTCTCAATGGCCTGTATTCGTTGCATAATAGCCCATTACATTCAATGCACACAGCATGGTCGTCAGGATCGGTTAAAGCATTACATTCTACACATCTTGTAGGGTCAATAACAACCTCTTCTTCACCATTCATTTCATAGAATAATTGAGTATTCTTGACCTTACTTCGAGTCATGGCGACATACATTATACACGCTTCTTCAATTGCATTCTCCGGTGCATCAAACATTGACTTATTCATGAAGATTTCACGAGGCATACATTCACCTGTTTCTTTGTCAGGTTTGCCCTTAGCAGAACGTAGGATGAACGCATAATCACATTCGCCACCCTTGAATCTATGAACACTAGAAACATGAACAGGATTGCCTGATGAGGACAGCAATACATTGTTGAACCAATCAACAAAATCCTTGTGCTTAGTAGATGATGGAACACCTTCTCTAAACCATAATTCAATCAATGCTATTGCTAATTCTGCATTACCTTCGATAGTTACGAATTTCTCATCTTTAGCAGCAGCATCAGCATCGCCTTTGTTACGAGTAACAGACTGATTGTAAGCCCATGCAGTAACTTGTTCAAGACGATTTCTAACACTACGAAGATCCTTGAAATTAGTATTATCCATATCTATTCCAATACCTTGACTTGTTGATTTAGGTTCTACATATTTGTTGATTAGAATAGGCTTGATTGAATTAACAATTCCATCTTTACCGCTTGGTGTAGTGATACTTATTCCATTGGTTACAAGGTCAAGTATAACTGCCCCTAGAGGCTGATTTACACGAGATAATACAGCAATCTCAACATCAGGATTCTCTTCTTGTAATTCCTTAACCATAGGCACTAATTTGTCAGTA
>Ga0222718_10000981_pt1 | contig 28850 bp, 23 predicted proteins | sample C33_27DmetaG_FD_165045 | JGI IMG/M metagenome (GOLD analysis project Ga0222718, IMG submission 165045) | Estuarine water microbial communities from San Francisco Bay, California, United States - C33_27D | ecosystem: Environmental > Aquatic > Marine > Unclassified | place: USA: California...
CATTGCAACATCATATGTATTTACATCAATATTATCTAATTCATCTTTTGTTAATATTACAGGTTGTCTGCTACTTTGATTAGGACATATTCTAGCATAAGATTCATATTTTCCTTCTTTTTTTACACGGAATAATGTAGGTTCAAGTTTTTTCATTTTATCAAAAAATGTATTTCCACCAACCATTAAATCATCATCATCATCATCATCAGAAAATAAAAGAGCATTGTTACTTGTCTCACTTGCATTATCATCACTTTCATCACTTTCATCGTTTTCATCATCATAATCATCATAAAAGATAGCTTCATTTTGTTGTTCCTCTGTAATATTATTAAATACATTAGTGTTAATAAGGTTTCCATCTGTAGTAATAACATTATCGTGTTCGTTAATAGGTTCTTTTTTAGATGATTTTGAGAACTTAGATATAAGTTCTTCTTTACTAATATTAGATTTATCAGGGAATTGTGTTATTAGTAAGAAAACCTCAAAATAAGTCTTAATAATATCAATATAATTAATAGAATCAATTTGTTGAACTTCAATAATAATTTCAGGTGTAGCAAAAGCATTAGATGTTTTAATAGAACAAGGAAATCCAGGATTTTCCGCAATATCAATAGATTTATTAACATAATTACCATTAATAACGATATGGTTATTTAAATAAGTAGTAATATGTTGATTAATTTCTTGTTCTGTATATGAAAAATTATTGCTAAGAGCTTTTTTAACTTCATTCAAATCATTAGTACTTTTATATACATATGTAATAACAGAATTAACTGCATTCATTTCTTTATAATTTTCAACACGTTTATATCTAAGAATTGCACCTTTATTAACGTCAGCCTTATAAATATGAAAGATATTAGATAAGATAACAGTTAAATCATTAGATTTGATAGTTTTATTTTCTTTAATTTCACAAGTAAAATTTAAGTTGTTGTATTCAATTCTTTCATCATAGATATCTTTAAACAAACTGATGCTGTATCCAGATGATTCAAGTAAGTTATTAATTTTATCTAAAACAGGGTTAATAGTTTGAATTATTATATTATTTAAATTATTTACAGATAATCCAATTTTAGAATCACCTTTAACCATAATGTTACCATTGTGATTAATATATAAAAATAAAATTTCTTTATTTTTGTGAATAGTATGGTTAATAACAAAGATAAGTTGTCTATTTTTATTATGTAACTTAGTATAATTAATAATCTGTGTTCTAGATAATTCAGGTATTTTTTTACCATCTTTTGTTTTTTTTGTAGAATACAGCCTGTATATAGGTTCTCTTCGAGAACCCGGATTATATTTAATAAGTGGAATTTTGTCATTAGTATGTAATTGTTTAAATACGATATCTAATGGAAAAATAGTTTTAGAAACAGGGTGTAATGTGAAATGAAAATCAGTAATACCTATATTATTGTATGGTAATTCAGTATTTTTTGAATTATATATATTATAAAAACTATCAATGTTCTCAAAACTTTGTAATAATGTAGGTTTAATATGTTGTTTAGTATCTTTTACAAGTGTAGCTTGTTGTTGATTTAAATCATCAACCGATAATATGCCTTTATTAGCAAGTAATGGGAAATATAATTTATAAAAATAATCACTAACAATAGAATTACGTTCGCTATATAATGAAACATCTTTAGCTAAGGTAACATATATGGTATTATCAATAATATTTCCATATGATAATAATAAGTGATTCTCAAAACTTAATAGCAAATTATTATTAGATGGTTGATAAATAATAGGATTATTATGAATAACATTATATGGATTAGCAGAGAACAAAAAATTTCTGTTGTTTGAGAACTTTCTGCCAATTGGTATTGAAATTTCAAAATTATTAGTGTAATTAACCATACCTTTTTGAAAATCTACAAAGCTAATTGTATCCTTTTTTAAATTAAGAAAATACTCAATAGTATTTTTATCATTAATTCCCAAGTTAATTAAAAGTTGTCCGATAACAGAAGTAGATAAAGGTTCTGTATCTTGATTTGTAATTTCCATATAAATTTGGTGTAAGTGTAAATTAATTTCTTTTTTGGAGAACATGTAAAGTTCTCCATAAGACAATGTAGAATCGCCAATTTGGTTAATAATTTTTTTCTTAATATGGTTAATAGAATCATCAGGATGAATTTGCATAGTAGATGGTATTATATCAAGATCAATAGATTGGTAATGTAATTTTTCATAATCACTAAATATATCACTATTTTTGTTAATAGGTTTATTACTGCCTTGAAATACAATTAATTTACTAATGACATTGTTATCATTTAAAATACAAACCTTGAAAATCTTATCCATATGTATAGTATCTTTATATTGTATAAGTGACGTGACTGTGTCTTTTGTTTCCATATATACAATTGTTTATAAATTATATACCTATTTTTATACATATATAATTTATTTAAGGTTCTCCAAATTAAGCATCATAATATGGATTATCATGAATTTTCATACCGCAATATTCTTGTGGTTCATTTTTATAATCAATAGGATTATGAATACCAGCTTCTTTTGCTTGTTCTAATAAAAATTTAAAGTTCTCCCAGAATTCACTTTTATGACCTACTGATTTTGTCATAACGTGTGATAGTTCGTGTATAGCAACAAAAGTTAATGTACTTTCATCAATTAAGTTTTCATTTTCTCCTTTTTTCTTATTTAAACAGAATGCTATTTTTTCGCCTTTATTTTCACTATATGCTGTAAATTTACTAGTTGGTAATGTTTCCATAATTTTTTTAGGGTTAAATCCGGTATATAAACGTTTAACGTTTTCCTTGTCTGGAAATTTATTATAAACATAATCAACTAATTTCTTACATTTATCTGTAATTTTTGCTAATAAATCAGCAGCATCTTGTATTTTTGTTCTCTCTCTTACACAATATTCATTGCCGTTTACAGTTGAAACTATGCATTTTAAATCAAATTCACCATAATTATCAAAGTAGACATATAGGCAAGCAATTAAAACTACAGCTGTAGCCAAATATCCTAAAATATCATATTTATTCATTGTTATATAATATGATATGAATAAAAAGTTATCTCATAATTATATTGTCTTGTATAATTCATTGTATAAATAAATAAACATAACAAATAGTAAAAAAATAATATTAAAACTAATAATTGAGAACTTACTAAAACTATGAATAGATAATGTAAATAACATAGCAAAAATAGTAGTTAAAATTCCATATAATCCGTGTTTGGTTACATCAATTGCTGCTTGCTTGCTAGTTTTCCAAGAAACATATAAAATATAGAAATAAAGGATAGGCATACCCCATAAAAAAGCTATTATTTTTATATATTCAGGATATGATTCATAATAAGATGCACCATATGAAAATGCAGCAGTAATTAGCCCGCCGCAAATAAATTCAGTTATATAATACATATAATCTTATATAATTAATAGATAAAAAAGTTCATTATATAAATATGATAGAATGAAACTGTATTAGTTAATCACTTAATTGCTCTTGCAACCAAGTTCAAGGGGAACGCGAGCAAAGTCAGTTTCGATAGTGCTTTGGTTCCATGGTCCAACTTCAGCCTTAGTAATAATAGGGTCAGAACGAAGTTGTAAGTTAGCATTGCGAAGAGTTTGACCGATAGTATCTAATCCAATAAAATGACCGGCTTTAAGTAAATCGGGCATAGTAGTATCACCCTTGTTGGCAGCATTAGGGTTTAATGCAGCCCATTGACTGTTCTCATCAGCAGGAAGTAAATCCTTAGGATTAGCTACCTCGTGAGTAGCATAACCACTACCATTAGCGGTATTACCAGAACCATTGCTTAAAGCTTCGGTTTCGTCTTTCTTTTCTTCCTCAGCGGAAGCTTCTACCTCAGCAGAGCCATCAGCCATAGAATCGGCAACAGGAGACTTGTTCTTAACATATTGTGTAAGTAACCAAATAAGTAATAAAAATACAGCAATTACAATTACTCTTTCAGTTGAGAAAAATTGTTTCATTCCTTTTAAAGCAGGTCCAAATAGTTTTCCAAACATTTCGTTTATATAATAACGGTTGATAAATTATTTGAAATAAAACAATTTTTTTTACTAAACAGTTTGGACTATACTAAAGTTTATTAATAATAAAAATTAATTAACAGTATCTTGTTCTAAATCACTTTCATCACTATCGGTTATATCATCTAACATATATGTGTTTTTTATACGTTTTGCTTCTAAATATGAAGAAAGTGCTAAATCACGAGCTATTTTTGCTTTACGGCAAGCTTCGCGATACATTTCGTAATATACTTCATTATTTTTTTTTATATTTATATCTACTTCTTCAGTTAGTTTATCTAAATCTATTTCTACTTCTTCTAATTCATTTTGGTTATCCGCATTTATTTGTAAATCAATATTTGTATTTTCTGTATCATTCGATGATTCTGTAGTTTGTTTGCTATTTAAATCGTCTAAAATTATTGAATTCTCATTATCATTCTCATTTTCATTCTCATTTTCATTTTCATTCTCGTTCTCATTCTCAAAATTATCAGTTTTTACTAAATTTTCAACAATATCTGTATCAATAACTTGTTCAATTACTTCATTATTAAGATTTTCTAAAATTTCATTATCACTATCTACTGTTTCTACTATAACATTATCATTAGTGTCATTAGTTTCATTGTTATCATTATTCTCACTGCTAATTACATTTATATTATTTTCAATAGGAGTATTATTTGTTGTAGGAAGTTTTATAATACATTTTGTAAATAATTCAACTGGTTTAACAGTAAGCATTTGCTTAATATCCATTTCAATTTGAAAGCTAGTTGAAGTACATTTAATACCCTTTAATTCTAATATAGTAATTATATCGGTTTTATCATTAATCTCTTCAAATGATACTTCATTATTATTTTCATTATAAATAGTTATATTAGGACTACCTAACTGTGATGGAATATTTACTCTAGCAATATAGTATTTACCAGTCTTGTAGATCTTTAATGGGGAAGTAAAATAATTTTCTATATCGTGTAGTTCCATATCTCCTTCAAACCATTTTTCTCTGTTTTGAAATAAATGTTGATGACACATATTTTCTAGATTTTCCATCCATCTAATAAATTCATCATTTGAATTTGTAAAAACTAAATCAGTATAAAATCGCTTTCCAGCTTTAAGCAAACCCAATTTAGTCTTGCATTTAGGTGGTTGAATATATAAAGGATTGTTATCTAATGAAAATCTTATAAAATAACTTCCTCCTAAAACACTAACAGGTTTTGATAATTTTAGTTTATCAAATTGAAAAGTATCGTTTGGTTCGTGTATGTTGCTCATTATAATAGTTTTTACAGAAACCTTTATTATTATTTATCTATAAATATGTTATTTTAATTAAACGTAATACGTTAAAATACAAACATTATATTAAAAATACTATATAAATAAATGCAAAGTATAAAAGAAAAATGTATTGATTTTTTTCATAATGAAGATACACACAATAATATTAAAGAAATATTAAAACCCATAGCAAATCTTATATATATTGAATTGTATCCATACATATGGTTTATTAGTTTTTACAGTATATTTTTGTTTTTTTTAATTTTAGCTAATTTATATCTTTTGCTTAAAATTATTAGGTTTATAAAAGATATGAAAATATATGTACACGCTTTATAAATGAATAATATTGTCGAACAAATTAATACTAAACAAGAACTTGTTGATAAAATTCAAAAATGGGTAGTTATGGATAGTCAATTGAAAATTGTTAATGAAAAAACTAAACAAATGAGAGAAATGAAAGCTCAGTTAAATAATCAAATTTGTCAATATATGAATAAAAATAAGATGGAAAATAGTAAAATTGGAATTAGTGATGGAGAACTTAAACTGCACGAAAAAAAAGAATATTCCTCTATTACATTTGGATATATAGAACGTTGTTTAGCTAAACTTATTACTGATAAAGCACAAGTTGAATATATTATACAATATTTGAAAGACAACAGAGAAATTAGTACAAATATTGAAATTAAGAGAACTTATAAAAAATAATTTATACTAATATTATATCATAAGTATGCAATATATTGATTCTGTTGTTAAACAAATTGAATTTAATAATAATTTTGGTAACCCAATTGCTGGTATTCCTTTAACTACTTGTATTAAAAATGAAAAACAAAAAAATAATAATATTGCAGGTGGAAATATACAAACTAATGATAATTTTGAACGCCTTGAAGGTTTAGTTATACCTATGGGGGTTTATCAAACTTATAATAATAATATTAAAACTGATTTTAAACAAACCGAATGTAAAGTTATTGATGATAAATTATTTGACAATTTATTTAATATTGTATTAAAAAATAAACCTAAACAAAATAAAACTCTTAAAAATAAACCTGCTAATACAAATAATAAAACAAAACGTACATTTTCATTTTTTTAAGTGTATGATATATTTTAACTCGTTTAGTTAAATTGAGTTAAAAATAATACTTAATTATAGTATAGAATGCCAAAATATGTGTGTAAGCGTTGTTTGAAAGAATTTTCGCAAAAATCTCACTATGATAAACACCAAAATAAAAAAATACCTTGTCAAGATACTTCAGCAAAAGTAGAACAAATTGTTGAAAAAATAATTGTCAATAGAAAATTGAAACCAAATAATAATACAAATCAACCTACAAACACTATGGAAAATAAAATAACAAAAGTTTCATATAATTTACTCAATATTTTAAATACAATATTAGAAACAAAAACATATTCAGATATTTCTATAAGTTTAAATGTTGCAGTTGGAACTGTTAAACGATGGAATGAACTAAAAAATGTTCCAAATGCATATACATTTGATTTGTTAAAATTAGCAAACATTGATATAGATTATTCTAAGTTTTCTTATAAAGAAAAAGATCAGTTCTTCACACCAAATGATACTGCTAACTATTGTTATAATAAGTTTATTGAAATTATAACAAAATATGGGGATACAGATACAGATTATACATATATAGAACCTTCTGCAGGTAATGGATCTTTCTTTAATCTTTTACCAAAAGATAGAAGAATTGGTATGGATATTGAACCTATGCATGACGAAGTTATAAAGCACGATTACTTAGAATGGAAACCAACTAAAAATACAAAATATGCAGTTATGGGTAATCCACCATTTGGGCTTAGAGGTCAATTAGCATTGAAATTTATTAATCATTCAAGTCAATTCGCAGACTATGTATGTTTCATTTTACCACAATTATTCGAAAGTGATGGTAAAGGTGTTCCACGTAAAAGGGTTATTGGTTATAATTTAATACATAGTGAAAAACTTAATACTAAATTTGAATCACCTGAAGGCAAACCTATTAGTGTGGAATGTATATTTCAAATATGGTCTAAGTATCATAAAAATGATGTATACAATATTGTCGATTTAAATAATAACAATATTAAAATTTATTCATTATCTGATGGTGGAACACCATCTACTACTAGAAATAAAAAGATGTTTTATAAATGTCACGCATATATACCATCTACTTGTTTTGGTAAAGAAAATATGAAATATTATGAATCATTTGATACACTACCTGGAAGAAAAGGATATGGAGTAGTTTTTAATGTAAATATAGAAGAAAATACACAAAAATTTAAATCTACTGATTGGTCCAATGTTGCGTTTTTATCAACTAATTCAGCATATAATATTCGTTCTTCACAAATAAGTAATGTATTTAATGGTTGATAATTTGTAAGTTATTAGGTAATTATTTAATATCTTAGTTCAAATAAAAAATAACCTATAGGTTACTTTTTTATTTTGATTTTTTATTTTTAAATTACAATTGTGGTTATAAACTCTTTAAATTTTTCAGCGATATCATCTGTAATAGGTCCATCAATTGTGAAGCAATATTTAGAAGCCCTATTTATTATCGGCGTAGTATCTAGTTTAAATGCACCTTTGCATTTTCTCCACGTAATAGATTTTGTTGGAAAATATGGCTCACATTTTATTTTCGAATCACGCCCCGATGATTCATAAAATTCTTGATTAAAATTTTTGAATACTGTAATAAATAATTCGTTTGGAGCAACATCAAGAAACAACATGTATTCTGCGTTCCACGGTTTTTCTCCTAACTCGTGCTGAAATGATGGTGTTGTTGAACCTAATCGAGCAGTTTTTATTTCTACAGATTTATTATTAATCATACCGTCACCTATACCACCACCAATTTGCTTAGTCTTCAAACCATCAATATTAACGTCTATTTTAGCTACTTTACAAATGTCATTTATTACATTTTCTCCTACTTTCCCAACATCATCATTTTCCAAATTGGAAATATTACGCCATCTGCTATCAGCCCAGATATCGCGGCGTATTCTCTTATCATGCATAGCATTAGTTGCATTAGTAAAAATGTCTGTCATATTTAAAACCTTCGTATTGTTATACTTATGCACTTCAATAAGTATCAAAATCTTCTCAATTTTATGCACAAAATCATCAAAAACAGAGTATTTCAGTACAAACTTTTCTTCTTTTTAGTTGTATTATTTGTTCTCAGTTTTCTTTTTTTGGTGTTTTTTTTTGGAAATTTTGGTTTAATTCCTCCACCTGTTTTTTCCTCTGATGGATTTCTTTCAAATAAATTTTTAAATAATCTAAGAGCTTCTTGGTTATTTGTTTCATTATTGTCTTTTTCTGTTTCTTTCTTTTTTATTTTAGATAAATCATTTAATTCTATAATTTTATTTTCTTTAATTGCATATACTGCTTTGCTTACTGCTTTACCATAATCTTGATTTTTAAGCGATTGTGACATAATGTTTTTAATTATAGATTCAAATTCATCTTGTCGAATTAATTTATATTCCCCTAATAATTCACTTCTTCTATAATATAAAAATAATTCTAATAAAAGTATCAAATAATCATCCATATATTTATTTTTTTCTTGTAATTCTAGTTTATTGAATAGATTATCGTAAGTACCTAGATGTTTGAAAATTCTATTTATATTTTGATTTGCATTTATTTGTGTTACTTCTGTTGCTACAGATGTTAAATGTTTTTTTAACATATTATCTCTATCTGTCATTAACTCTTTATTTTCAAGTAAAAATATTGAATCTATGACTTTTGTTTTAAAATAATCGTGAACGTCATTATCACATTTAAATTTTAAAATCATTTGCTCGTTATAATAAGCCATTACATCAACAGCTTTATTGGATTTTATGTTAATCTCTGGTACTCTTGGTGGAGAAACAGATGCAGCAGGAGCAATCTCACTAATGCTACCAGCGCTACCTAAGCTACCAGTAATACCAGCACCAGTACCAGCAGCAGCAGCAGACATATTAGTAGGGTCAATAGAACTTGTTACTTTACTAGCTAATTTATCAGCACCAGCAGCAGCAGCAGCAGACATATTAGTAGGGTCAATAGAACTTGTTACCTTACTAGAAATATCACTAGCAACATTACTTGCAGCACCAGTTACTTTACTTGCAACATTACTTGCTAATTTATCAGCACCTAACATATTTGCAATACGTCCTGTAGGAGTTTTATTTACAGCACTTTTAATAATATCACCAATACCACCAGATTGCTTATGAACTATATCATTAACAGGATTATAATTTAATAAATAACTAGAAAAAGTAGTAGGATTTACGTTTAAAACATCAGTAACTAAATTATTAGATTTAGTATTAATATAATCAACAAGACTGTTAGATTTTAATAATTCATAATCTTCATTACTTATATTTCCCTGAGTACGTTCTTTAGCACATATATTCAACTTATCATTAGTAAGAGTAACACATTGAGCGTCAATAAATTCTTTAAGAGTAGTAAGCATTTTGGGTTTTAAAACTTTTTCATAATCTTCTTCTATTTTCTTTTTTTCCATAGCGTCAGGGTTAGGAGTAGAAGGAGCACTCGTCATTCCAGGCATTCCAATAGGCATCATAAAATCCATAATTCTATTCGTTTGTATTATAAATACAAAAAAATTGAATAGAATATACAAATAAATAAAGTATTAAATGGAATCAGTAAAAATGTCTATAAATGCTAAAAAAATATATAAATTAAAAATCATACCATCAGTAGTGGAATACTATTATAATACAAGATTTATTAGTAAGAATGAAATAAAGATAACGCATTACAATGTAAATAAAACACAAAAAAGAAAAGCAGGAATTTCGTATAAGGAAAAATCAAAATTATGGGATATTTATGATTTAGATAAATCAACTACAACACGAGAGAATACAGAGAATATAGAGTGTGTATATACAACTCCTAAAGATAACGATTTATGTAATCTTTGTAACTCTGCATTAATGATAATGGATGATGGTTTTCCAACTTGTACGAATGTAAGTTGTGGTGTAATTTACAAAGATATATTAGATTATTCCCCAGAATGGAGATTTTACGGAGCTGATGATAAAAATACAAATGACCCAACCCGTTGTGGAAATCCAATTAATCCGTTATTAGTGCAATCCTCATTTGGTTGTAAAGTATTATCATCACATAAATCTTCATATGAAATGAAAAAAATTCGTAAATGGACGGAATGGCAATCAATGCCTCATAAAGAGAAATCATTATATGATGAATTTCAATTTATTACAATAATGGCTCAAAATGCAGGAATTCCCAAAATATTTATAGATAATGCAATGATAATTCATAAAGATATATCGGAACAAAAAATGTTTCGAGGTTTAAATAGAGATGGTATAAAGGCAGCATCAATATATATATCGTGTCGTTTAAATGACTGTCCTAGAACAGCACATGAAATAGCTCAAATATTCAAATTAGATAAAACAAGTGCAACAGCAGGTTGTTCGATGGCAGTAAATATTCTTCATAATATAGAACGAGACTTAGACCCAAAAAATCAAACCCAATTAGGAATAACATTACCAAGTTCATTCATAGATCGTTATTGTAGTCGTTTGAATTTTAATGAGGAATTAACAATGCTATCAAAATTTATTACAAAGAAAGTAGAGCAAAAAAATATGATAACTGATAATATTCCTCATGCGATAGCAGCAGGAATAATATATTTTGTAGCATATAATTGTGGTATAAATGTATCAAAATTGAATATAAAAACAATTTGTGGAGTAAGCGAAGTAACTATAAATAAATGTTATAAAAAATTGGAATTAAGTAAAAAACAGTTAATACCAGCAGTAATCCAAAAAAAATACAACATAATAGAATAATTTTAGTAATAACTCGTATTTTAAATTATATAAAATTCATATGAATATTATATATGAGTGAAGAAAATATTAAGATAGAGATAAAAACAATATCTCAAAAAAAAGAACCAAAATTAATATTTATAGTACCATATAGAGATAGAGATCAACAAAAACATTTTTTTATTAGACAGATGAGTTATGTATTGGAAGATTATGATAAAAATGATTATGAGATATATTTTGCACATCAATGTGATCATCGTGATTTTAATCGTGGAGCAATGAAAAATATAGGTTTTTTGGCAATGAAAGAAAAATACCCAGAAAATTATAAAGATATAACATTTGTATTTAACGATGTAGATACAATGCCATATACAAAGGATTTTTTAAAATATGATACAACACAAGGTAATGTAAAACATTTTTATGGATATGATTATACATTAGGTGGTATAGTTTCAATAAAAGGGAGTGATTATGAAAAAACAAATGGTTTTCCCAATTTTTGGGCCTGGGGATATGAAGATAATATGTTTCAAATGCGCGTATTAAATAATAAATTAAATATAGACCGAAGTCAATTTTATCCAATAATGGATAAAAATATATTACAAATGAAAGATGGATTAGATCGCGTAGTAAACAGAGGAGAACATCAGCGATTTCAAAATTTTACAAAAGACGGTTTAAACACAATACAAAATTTAAAATACGAAATAGATAATAATGAAAAATATATAAACATTTTCAACTTTAAAGTTGAAGTAGAAAATAATCCAACAAAAAATCAAATACATGATTTAAGAAAGGGAAATACAGTATTTGGACGTAAACCAGCAAAAATGAGAATGTTTATATAATTAAACAGTTCCACCTCCATATAATTTATAAGTTAAACCACATTCATCTCTAGTTTCCCAAACACCAGATATTTTGACACAGAATTTTTTATTAAGATTTTTATTTGAACTATTATTCTCTTTATATATTTTCATAAAACCAGAGTTAAGTTGTTTAGATAGTAATATAACTTTTTTAAGATTTTTTTGACGCGTTTGTATATAATTATCTAACATTTTATACTCTATTTTTGAAAATTCTTTAATTAATGCTAGATTTGCTTGTGAATATGATGAAAATTTCATTTGATTTTTATCATCTAATCCATCAATTATATTTACTTCAATAGGAAAATTAATATACAAACCATTCATAGTAAAATTAGGAGTTATATAACATATTTTTGTAAAGTTACCTTCCATAATAATATTAGGTTTTGTATCAAGCCACGAAATATTATGTGTTGCAAATTGAGAAGTATTTATATTAACGTTCATCCTTAAAATAATAGTAATAGTTATATTTATTAGGGTTTATAGAAATAATAAATCTATATATATATATTATAATTATGTCAGCTTTATTAAGTTTAAATCCAATACCATTAATTTCTTGGAAAGGGAGAACATTTAATCAAATACATTCTTCTATACAAAAAAATGGTCAATTAGCAACTACAAACGGAATTCAAGATTTTTTTAGAAAAGGTGGTCGTCCTTTAAATATTTATAGAAGAGAAGTTGCAACTAATCAAACAGAGTCTTGTAATTCTCGTGCATCTCTAAGTATTGATGTATTTAATCAACCAAGTGGAACAATCAATAATACATCATCAACAAATAATAAGGGTTTAGTAAATACAGTTAATGATACAACACCCAATGATACTTGCGATAATTATGAAAATTGCAGTGTTATCTTATCACCTGCTGAAAACGCAAGAAACCGTGTTCGTAGTAGTGGTATGATAAGAAAGAAATTTGATAATAGTCGAAATACTAATTCTTATTATACTAATTCATCACAATATTTAACAAGTCGTAATCGTACCTTCGCACAAAATCAATATAATTATATATTGCAAGGTGATTCTACAGCTAAACCTGGAACAAATTTAGCATCTGCAAATGTTTATTTACCAGCAGGTTCTAATCCTAATTGTCAAAAATTTGAATTTAAAAACTATGCTACCTTCAAGTATTTATGGATTAATAAATATGATACTAGCCCCGTGCCACAAATAGTAAATGATACAACATTATATTCTGTTAATATTGCACCTGGATTTTATTCATTAGAGGATATCAATCGTTTATTTAAACAAGCAATGTTTTCTAATTTTCATTTTCTTATTAAAAACCCTGCCGGAACCAGTAATGAATATTATAGTGAAAATATTACATATCCTTTACAATTTGCATATAATAATAATAAGAGTGTAGTAGAAATTCAATCATATCGTCTTGATGTTGATGCATTTCCACTTACCAATCATATAATTCCCACCGATCAAAGTAATCAAAAACGCTGGGAATTACCAGCAAGTGGTTCAGGTAAATACGCACAAATTGTTGTAGAATCTAATGATGAATTCAGTAATGCTATTGGATTTGCTCCCGCAAGTTATCCTGCTACTGATACTGATGTTTCTAATCCTACATTTCAAGTTTTTGAGTCAAATAGTTCTCCTGGACTTAAACCATTTTATGTTAAATTACATTATAAGCCTAATAATCCACAATTCGCTCAACAAGGTGCAGTTAGTGCAGGAGATTTGATTACAAGAAAAAAATATAATTCTATTACAAACTCAACTGCTGAATATAGAAATTCTTTTGGTGGGTCAGTTGCAAATGCTCTTGCATATGGTGTTCCTACCCCAGGATATACTGAAAAAGATAAGTTAGGTTATCCTCTAAAACAAACTCCTACTTTCAGCAAATATAGTGATGAAATGAAAAAATGTTCTGTTACATCATTTACAAATGCTATCTAAATTACATAAAATTGATTTTATATTATATTTATGATTAAATACTATTATTTAATCATGGGACGTTTTTATGATGGAGATATTCAAGGCAAATTCTGGTTTGGTATTCAAGCTAGTAATGATATTGAAAACTTAGTATGTATTGTTGGAAAAGAATATTATTCCTGGAAATGTTGTCATTGTTCTGCTGAAATAGAAACGAATGATTTTTGTAATGATTGTTATGAAAGTAAAGAAGAACACATAAAAGTTGTAAAAGAAGAATCTAACTATGAAGATGAATCTTTATATTTTGAAGATAATTGGATTGGATATAGTCTCGATAAAGAAATACATTATGAAGAATTAAAAAATAATATGGAATTAATGAAAAAAGAAATTCCAGAAGAAATAATTTTCGAATTTAATAAGATAGAACAAAATGATAAGATATTAGATGCATTTACAAAAGTGTTTGATAAAACGCACAAAATTATAAATAATTTAAACAATAATATATATTCAGATGCAAAAAAAAAACAAATTGCTATATTAGTAGCTAGGTACACATTAGGATATCAGGTTGAATATTGTTTACGAACAAGAGAAAGTTGTGATATTAATTGTGAATACTAATTAGAAAAATCAAAATCTACTACAATGGGATAATGATCTGAGTCCATTTTTCCACAATATTCTTTATAACCTTGATAAATAAATGCATTTTTTATTTTATCTTGTAAATATTTTGTTGTTAATATGTGGTCTATCATTGCATAATTTTGTTTTAGATCTTCACAATTATCCTCAGAATCCCACCAATTTGTATATCGTTCTGTTTTATTTATATGGTCTGCAACACTATATAATGTATAATCATCTATAAATGTTCCTTTTAATATATCTAAGACTTGAGAAGTTGGTTTATTATTATTCATATCTAATATATCTTTATCATAATCATTCAAATCACCAATAAATATTATTTCATAATCCTTTTTTATATAATTTATTATTGTATCTTGCATTACTAATGCTTGAGCTTCACGCTTCGCACAACGTTCAGGGTCAGTAGGCATTGATAAAAAGTGACTTGATATCATTGCAATATTTGTATTATCTATTATAAATTCAGTAATATATTGTTTGCTTACACTGTGTTCTCCAGGAGAACCTGTATAATTACAATTACTATTTTTTATTGGATAAGAAAATGTTTTCTCATTTCTATATAAATCTTTTACAGGATTTATTTTAGTTAACATGCCTACATTTTGACCGGTTGATGTATCTGTACCTTTTATTAAATAAGGAGTATAAGATGAATTGGTATTACTAATTAATTGATTTAACTCATTACAGCCTTCTACTTCACATATATTTATTATTTCAGGATTTAATTTGTTTATTACATTACTTAATTTTGATATATGGGTTAATATGTCGCTATTATTATGCCAGGTGCAACCATTTCCAGGACAATCTGCATTTTTATAATAATCTACAAATAGCCATTCTACGTTATATTGCATTAAACGTAAATGTTTCTTATTTTCTTCTGTATTTCCATTACTTATTACTTTTTTACAATCTCTATCACTATAACAAGCTGTCATACTCAATAAGAACGCTATTAAATAGATATATAGATACATACTAATATATATAAATTATAATTAGACTAAAGCAAATAAAAAATATATAATTATCCATTTTATATTTTTTGAAATTTTATTTTATTATGCTTGATAATACAAGCCATTTTAAACATTTGTTATAAATACATTACTATTTGTTAATATTATATTATGATTAACATTGTATTTTACACACCATTGCATACATTTTTGAATATTCCCTTTTATTAGCGTATCTATTTTATCTTGATTATGTTTATTATCAATTAATAATATAGTATAATGAATATTTTCTATTTGTTGTTGTCCTAATATTGCATTATATTCTTCTATTTTTGTTACAAAGCATAATGGTAATGGCATATTTAAAAAACTATTAATATATAATATTTTTCCACTATTTGATGGAGATACCATTTTTTCAAAAGAACGATGAATAAACGGGAAGAATTTGTCACAACTTGGTAACAAAAAGTTTTTACAAACTATATATTTCTCTGAATTTGCATATCTACTCGAATTAGGTTTTGTAATATACACTTTTTCATAAAATGAAGCGAGAATACACAAAATATCCATAGTATGTTGCATAAAACAATCGAATATCTTTAAAATAAATGATCCTCCTTTCTTTTGCATTGTTACTGCATAACATACCTGTGCGAACAATAATTGAGCTATAGTATATTCTTGTTTATTGAAATCTATTGAAAAATCAAAACCACCATCTGCTGTTATTATATTTATAGATGAACCATATGCATCCTTACAACCTAGTAAATTTTTTAATGATAAAATATTTCCTGTATTATCTACTCCTCTTTCAATATAAACATTCTTATTATTTTTTAAAAATGTATCTGTTTTTTTCCATCCTGGAACATTTGGGTCATTATCTTCATCTATTAAAGTCATACCAATATAAATATCATCGTGTCTTTTACGTAAATTTGCAACAGCTTCTATAAACCCACCTGGTCCTTCAGCTAAATGAAACGTGGTTATAGGTCCATTTGAATTAATTAACTGAAATGTATTTACAATTTCAACCATTTTAAAATAAGAACGTGATAAAGGTTTTACTCTTGCAACACTTTTCTTTTTATAAGGCACCATACTATGGACGTATTCATATGGGTTTGTATATTTTTTGAAAATATCCCAATCTTTTTCTCTTTCTTCTATTTTTTCTTTTATTTCATATAAGTATTGTGATAATGAATTTGATATAACCGGTTCAGGCATTGTTTCACTTTCTATATAATCTATATATTTATGTATTAAGAATGGTATTTTTGGTAATAAATAATATGACATTGATAATATAAATAATGACTACTATTTATATTGTTTCACATCTTTCCTTTTCAATCATTTTTAATTAATGCTATAGACACGAATAAACAAAAATATAGACAAACTTATAATATGAACTAGTTAGGTATGCGTTTGCAATACTTATGTATAATACAATCATTAATTTCATTTAAATTTTCTCTAATTTGAGCGAATTCACCTTCATTATATTGATTAAAAATATTACTAACAGTTTTAAGATTATAAAAAATAGAGTGTATATCGTTATAAATAAGTATAAGATAAACTAGATAAGTAGTTGAAATAGAAAATACAATAAATATTTTTAAAATATCATTAACTTTATTTTTATTTTTAGGTATGAGTTGTTCCTCTTCCATATAAATAGTAAAATGCTATGTTTAAATAATTTATTTTATAATTCTAAGCTTAGGTTTCTTTTTTATAGTTTGTTGTTTGTTTTCATCATCTTGTTCTTCATCATTAACCGGTGTAAAATCTTTAAGAACAATTTTTTTCTTAGTCTTTTTAATAAGAGGTTTAACTTGTTTTTCTTCATTATTATCAACATTATCTTCATTATTATCAACATTATCTTCACTAGGTTTAATTTGATTTTCAAATTCAGTAATATCTATTTGTTCTTCATTTGTTTGGTTCATTTGTTGAATATTTTCAGCACTATTAATATTAATAATTTCTTGTTGTTTTCCAATAATTTCTCCAATTTTTTGAGCGTCAACATTTCTCACTTTCTTAAAAACATAATAACGATTCATAAATGAAATTTGTTTTTCTTCAGGTGACATATACATTGCTTGTTTGTAATTAGATTTGGATTTAGGTTTAATATTAATATCAGTTTCCATATGGTTGAATAACTCTTGAAATAGAGCGCTAGGCGCTGGTAAATTCATTTGTGTAGCTTCTTCTTTAGAAATTAAAACAAATCCATAATCTTCCATAAGTTGAACGAAATACTTATAATTAACTAAATATTCACGAAATTCTTTGTTAATACTTTCTTGGAAAACATTAATACCATAACCAATACTATTTTCATCATCAGGAAATCCTGTTTTATCGTAGCATTTTGTAATTTCATAAATTTTACGATCACCTTTAAATATAGCAATACTTTCTTCTTTTTTCTTGTTTCGCAATAAGTTGAATACAGTATTACCATCGTAGCATGTACTGATGAAATAACCTTGTAATTTAGTACATTCAGCTAAGTTTCTTAAAAATTGATGAAGAATAACATTTTTTTCAAAGAAATAATGCATAGCAAATTGACAAGAACTAATATTAAATCCAGATTCAGCAACTCCATAATTTTTATAAACACCTTTACCAAGAAGTGTAATATCTTTAGGTCCGGACCCGAAAATAGCATTACAAATTTTTCTATCTTTATCTGTAAAGTAGGCTTTACCGTTTCTTATATTTAAACTACTATCACCACGAGCAAATAATGCAGCAGGCATATTATTATACTTACCGCGGGCTTTTAAATATCTGGCACAGGCTCCATCTAATTGATTTTGTATATTATCAGGTGAAACATCAATACCATAAACAAATTTTAAATTAGCAAAAACCCATTTTGATAAATCGCCAGCTTTACCAACAGCATAATCAATAAGTGTATCTCCTCTATTAGAAACCGCAGTAATAAGCTTAGATTTAACATATAAATTATGGAAATGTCTAAGAGATATTGTAGAAGATTCATCATTATTGCGATTATAATAAACTTCATCAACTAATTCAGGAATATTAAGTCCAGTGCTAATCATATATTCAGTAATAGGATTATGTATAGAATGCCAATTACTATTAGCAACATGATATGCGTTTCCATAATTTTTTTTAACACCATTTAATAATTCTGCAGTTTTATCATATCTAACACGTATAGGAACCCACCTCCATCCATCTTTGTTTTCATTTACATATTTAAACTCAACAATCATATTATCATCAAAGTAATCTCCTTCTTCAGTTTGCATAATAAGATTAGAATTATTTTCTTTTAATTCAATATTACATAAGTGAGCGTTTTGATCGTATGGATTAGTAGGATAAAAGGGTACAGGTTTGTATTGTTTTTCATTATTACTAGAATTATTAAAATCATCATCAATAATATTTTGACAAGGATTTATAAATCCGTGATCTCTTTCACTAAAACCACATAGCAAAATCAATGTTTTATATTGTACGACATTTTGTGTGCCTTGAAGATTTTTACCTTCTTTAAAAACGTGATGTATTTCGTGTTTATTCATCTTATTCTTTTTAACATTAACTAAGAAATCAATAGTATTAAATTCAACTGGTTTCCATTTAAAGGAATGTTCCCAAGTAATCTTACTTTTAGGTCCAGGTTTTCCATTAATATTATTACCACCAACTGGTAATAATGATGGAGTAAATATTAATCCGTCTGTATTATATTCATATATATTATCTTTAACTTTGGATAATATTCTAGAACAACCATCGAATATACTGTTATTATCAGTTTCATAATAAAATTCTTTAGATTTCACAATAAAATCACTTGAAACTACGGTATTGTTAGGTTTTACTTCTTCATTTTGTTTATTATCAAGTATAGAAATAGGATGCAAGCGATCAATCAACTTTTGTAAAAGGATTAATCTGTATTCCAAATTATTTTCATTAGAAGAAATATTAGAAATAAATGGAAGTTCTCTAACCGATTTTTCGTGTATATAATAAACATCAAAAGCTGCATATAAGTTAATAAATTTACCAGTTTTATCGTGTTTAATATGCTCGCCATCTAATAAACTATCAAATATACTTTTTTCAGTAGTTTTAGTTCCAGTAAATATAACATTCATATTTGTATCAATTAAATATATTTTACCATCACCACTAATATACAATAATCTACGATCACCATCAGCTTTATCAGTAACTGTATAATTATTTCTAATATTAGGTATATTCATATCTAAATCCTTGTTATCTATAATATTTTCAAGTTGTAATGTTAAAGAACTAGGTCCAATAAATAATGAAGAAGTAATTTTATTGAATCTACGTTTTTCTTCATTTTCTTGTTCGGTTTCTTTATCAGTTAAAAGTTCCATATATGATTGCAAAATTCCATCTCGTTCTGTATATGAAATAGGAAATTTACTACATTGTATTCCACTTAAAACAATTCTAATTGATTTACGCAAGGCATTCATCAAATTATTTAAATTATTATATTTAGTTCCATTCCCAATACGTGAGTTATCAATTTCAAGTTCGACTTCATATTGTGCGACACTGTTAAATACATCTGCTTCTTGAATAGTGTATTTAGGAACAACAACGTAATTAGTTTTCTTGGATGTTTTAACAATAGTAATATCAGCAAATATGGGTAATTCTGGATGAGTAAAACGAACACGATTCATTGAACGAAATATTTTTAAAGAATCATTCCATCTGTCAATAATTTTACGTGCAAAATTAGTTTGTACGTGAAAATCTTGTTCTGTTTGAAATGAAACACGAAAATTGAAATCAGGCATATCTAATTTACGGATAATTTCGCCGGATCTAGTCATAGCAGACATTTTTTGAGTAAATTTAAGTTTATTGAAAACAGTGGAAGGCATATCAATAATTTTTTGAATACTATTAGTGCGACAATATTCTTGAATTAAATCCATACCAATAATTTCAGCTCGAATATTAGACATTTTTCGTTGTCCGGTTCTAACATCAGTATATTCATTTTGAATTCTCAACATATGAATACCATCTTCATTTTCAGGAGAAAATCCACACGCATATAATTGTTTAACAACATTATCGTAATCTATTTTCGTAATAGGTTTTGCTATTTTAGGATTGGTTCCAAAACGAATTTCTAATTCACTAGTTTTATTATCAGTCCTGAAAAATGGATTACTTTCTAAATAGTGATGAACAATACTTTCAAATCCTTCTTTTAATTCCTTTTGTGTTTTGCTAACACCAGCTAGAGATGGATTTACAGGTATGTTATTTTTCTGCATAACTTCCTTATTGGACATAATAGTATAGTATATTATTATATCATATATTATTTATTTCAATTTTACAATAGCATAAATGAGTAATTTGAATAAATTATATTGAGAATGACGTTATATTTTCACATATTAAAGCATATAATTCATTCTTTTTATATTTTTCATTATGATTGTAAATCTCTAATAATTTTGCAATATTAATTAAATCATCTAATTTGTATGAACCAATTGATTTCATAACTTTATTCTCATTTTCAATTAATAATGTATTGTTACGAATATCAATTATTTCACTCTCTGTTAAACAATCATACTGTAAACTATATTTATTATTCTCATTCTTTATTATTAAATAAGTTTTATTTGAATTATTACCTGATAAATATTCCATTCTAGTCTTTTTTGTATGAGCCATTAAAATTATATTAATATTACGATATACTGTAATTGCTATTAAACAACCTATATTTGTTTTTTGAACGTTTGTTAATAAATCAGATAATACTTCTTGTACTGCAGCCTTAGTCATTTTATGATTTGAATTTTTTATTAATGCTTGGTTTTTTGATATTTCTCCAGACAATTTTTGTTTCCATTCCATTTCACACATAATATAATTACGATTTAATATTTCATATTCCTGAATACCATTCAAAATAATATACAAACACCAAAATAACGTATCTTTTTGTTTTGGTTCTACCATTTTTTGTGATTCTTGTTTAATTGCATTTATATTTTCTTCAATCTTATCATCACTTATTATTATTTCCTTGATTGTTTGAATTTTATTTTTAGAAAACAACATATATGACGACATATATTGTATTAATTCTTCATTATTTAGACTTGATATTGTACTATCATTCGGCTTAAATAATGCGTTATGTATTAATAGTGACATGGATCTACACTATATGATATATGCTCGTTGTCTTTATCTTCTTTATTAAATAATACTGTTTTAAATTCTGCCTTTTGATATTCCGTTGTAATTAATGTTTCTTCTTGTTCCCGTGTATATTCTATATATTTCTGTAACTCTTCAACTACAATATCATCTATATAAGATAAATTAACAAAAACACCACTTTTATTTTCATTTAATTTGCAAAGATGTTTAGATAAAATACGTAAAATTTCAATTTGATGATGTTTGTTTAATTTTTCTATAGATATTTTTAAATTTTCTAATAAATCTATTTTTTCCATTATTCATATATATATATAAGGTTTATATACATTATATAAAATATTTAATGAGTACGTACACATCAGTTAATGGTTTATTTTCATATTCAATTACAAACAACACAACTTATACCGTAACTTCTAGTGATCTTGATATTCTACAAGATGCGTTTAATAGGTGGGATAATATAATTCAAATAGATAACACTAAATATGGTAATAACCACGTAATTACAATTAATGTTAGTTTTAATGCAATGGCACCTGGTGTTTTAGGTGGCGCAAGCAATATAGGTATAACTATTTATAATAATAGAACTTGGGGTAATTTTGTTGCAAGTTCAGGTGATATAACTTTAAATGTGAATATGATATCAAGTTTAATTAATAATATTCATCCAAGTGGTAAAACTAGATTATACTATGTTGTGTTACACGAAATCGGTCATATATTAGGTATTGGACCTTTTTGGTTTGAACCTGGAGCTCCAATAACTGAATATATTGAGGATGGTGTAACTAAAAGTTATTATACTGGAACAAATGCGTTAAGAGAGTATAAAAATATATTTAATAAATCAGGAAGATTTAATTTTGTTGGTATTCCTATTGAAGATGACGGATCAGCAGGTACTGCTGGTGTTCATGCAGAAGAAGGTCAAAATCACTATTCTAATAATGATAGATATATAAATGGTGTATTTCATCCTGGATTACAACACGAATTAATGAGTGGTTGGTTAGATAGTAATGATGTTGATGCTCCATTAAGTCGTATTAGTCTTGGTTTTTTAGAAGACTTAGGATATATTGTAAATTATAATCTCGCTGATGTATATATAATGTCTTGGTTAGCGACAAATGATGCAAATAATTTAGAACAAACTTACATTCTTGGTTTTTTAGATGTAAGTGGTGGAAATATGATTAATCGTAACGGAAATTTGTCTGTATTAGATGGTACGATGGATATAGCTGGCGATGTTTCGTTTAATTCCAAATTATCTGTTGGCGGAGATGTTTCATTATGTTCTACCAATGGTGCACGAGTTGATATTTGTGGTAATTTGCACGCAGTATACCCTAATGATAGTATTCCTACTAGTGCTATAAAAGATCTTGGTAACGTCACACCAAACTTTACTGGTAATGTGGATTTCCAACAAGGTATTACAATTGCAACAAAGGCCGCTATTGGTTCCACTACCCTTCCTAGTGCTACTGGCACAGCATTACATGTAACTGGTGACATTGATTTCTCAGGTAATCTCCTACAAAATGGCACTGCATTTGTTAGCGGAGCAACCGATCTTAGTGGTCTTTCTAATGTTATAGCTCACGGAACCAGTTTTTTTAACAGTTTATTAATGGTTCCTCGAAAAGAATTTTTACCTGATACAGCAAATCTTAACGGTGCTCAACTGAATACTGGAATAGGACACGCTGTATTCGCAGATCTTACATCAGGATCAAATAACACTGCAGTGGGATATCACACACTTACCAATTGCACTACCGGTCAAAGTAATGTAGCAATCGGCGGTAGTAGTCTGGATGCATTAACAGATGGTGCAAATAATACTGCAGTAGGTAGTAATGCTCTTGGTAATAATATATCTGGTAGTGATAATGTATCCATTGGTAAAGGTAACCAAAGTAACGCAACGGCTAACAAGAATACATCAGTTGGAGTCTTTTGTCTTGATTTTAACACCACTGGTGAAAAAAATGTGGCGATGGGATACAGTACTGGTAGAACAAATTTAATTGGTTCTAATAATACATATCTTGGTGCAGGAGCAGATGCTAGTAATGGTTTGACAGATCTGTCTGGGTCAACTGCCATTGGTTATGGTGCAACAATAACCGCAAATAACCAAATTGTATTAGGTACTGCAACTGAATCAGTAAGCATTCCAGGTCTTAAATTAGATGTATCTGGTGACATTAATTTCACAGGTAATCTTCTAAATAATGGCGCTGCATTTGTAAGTGGTGCTACTAATTTAGATGGATTATCTGACGCTAAAGTTGGAGGAACTAATTTTACAGATTCTATTTTATTGGGTAATGTTCCTAGTGGAACAATAGCTGATGCATCTAGTAATGTAGGTGTTGGAGCAAATGTATTTACAGATCTTACATCAGGCAAGTCTAATGTAGGTATAGGTAGTTCAGCACTAAAGAGTTTAACTACTGGTAGTGAAAATATAGCAATTGGTGCTGACGCAGGTATAAATTTATTAGATGGAACTAAAAATATATCTATCGGTCACGATGCTGGACCCACGGGTGCCAATTCTGCAATTGAGAGAACTGTAGCAATCGGCCAATCTGCTAGACCAGAAAAAAATGATCAAATTGTACTTGGAGGTGTATTCTCAAATAATTATCCAGAAGTACTTCACCCAGGACAAACCGTTGCCAGAGATCACGTAGTAGTAAACCCACAAAGTGTAACCGCAAATGTTGCTCCAATCCAAGCTACAGGTGAATATCTAGAATTTACAGTTCCTATTGGATATATAGGTAGCACTGATTTTAAATATTTTTGTTCTGTTGCAAGTCATAATATGATAAAAAATTTTACTATAGCTGCATATGATACAACTAAAACAGATAAAACATATTATGTTAAGACTACTGGTACAAATGATCCATATTTTTTATTTAGTGAGACTTCTGGAGGTACAGCTCTAAATGATGCAAGCACTGAGCTAACTCTTTATAAAGGTAGAACATATCGTTTCATTCGCGATGAAACAGGTGCCGGACATCCATTTAATATAGGAACCGCTATCAATGTTAATGCATTTAATATGAAAGTAATTTCTACAGGATCAGGAAGTCCTACTACTAGCAACACATATTCAAACCCATACCCTTTATCAGTAAATGGATTTGTAAATATAGAAAATAATTTAAGAGTAACTGGTTCAATACAAGGTTCTATAAGACAATGGTAAATAAAAAATAACTATTTATAAGCAATTATGTTTATAAATAATTTTTAATCCTCAAGAATACTTAATGGTGGTTTTTTTTGAGTTTTGTTATTTAATTCATTTTGTTTTTTATCAATATACTTAGCAATAACACATATATAAGGATCATTTAATTCAAAACGAGAACCAATAACACTTACTGATATTTTTTCATTTTCAGTAACATTTGCAAAAGATTTATTAGTATAATGATGATCTCTAGCAATAAACACAGTCACTGGAACTGTTCCATCATCATCAATTACCTCAGCGTGAATTCCAGCCTTTGTAATAGTTTTTGCAGTACATTCAATTTCCATATTACCGACTGGATTGCAAATCATACATTCAAATACAACTTGAAACTCAACTCGATCATTACGAACATATCCACTAGAATAACTAATAATTTTAATAGAACCTGGTTTTACAATTCCTTCAGCAATACACTTTCCATTAACTTTATGATTAATTTCTGTTTCTAAATTTTGTTTTATGTTTTGACCTACCTCTGTAATCATAAGATAAACTTTTTGGCTTAAAACAGAAGGACTATATACTCCATAAACTTTTTTGCTATCTGTTTGTTTATTCATACTACTATAATGTCACAAAATATATTTTTATGTTATTTTAAAAATATATTTCAATTTTTTATAATGTTTTTAATTTATTAACAGTTGATGTTTCAATATCCATAAACCATACCTTCTTATTAGAATTATCGTTAGTAGGATAATCATTAAAATAACGCATTAATATTTCCATTATAACACATATTCCTTTTTGCATAATATGTTTAGCATTGGCATCTACATTGTATTTTAATTTTTCACTTCGGTTTTTACTAATTGGATATGGATTTTTAACTAAAACTTTGGTATTCATAAATTTAATTAATTCTGATTTACCCATCACACTACAATTAAATCCTTTATTTGATGTTATTTTATTATTTTTTGTCTTTATTTTAGAAGATATATCTTTTAATTTAAAAATTATTTCTTCTTTTTTGAATACATCCATAAAGCCTACAAAATTTTCTATATTTCCTGGTTCTATATAATATCTTTCTTTTAATTTATCACTCCAGTTCTTTGATTCTGTTATACCACCTTTTTTCCATTTTCGTGTTTCTGGTGACTGAATATATAAATAAACATTGCCATCATTATGTAATAATCCTATTCCTTTTTTATTATCTTTCACCATCATTTTTTCATCAAAATATGTTTTAAATATGTGTTCGTCTGGAGAACCTGGTGTATATGGTTCTACTTTATATATTTCATCCAATATTGTTATTTTATCTATAAATTTTAAGGTATCTAACCAATGATATATTATATATTTATGAATGTTCTCGGCTGATATATTTAAATTTGTTTCTATTTCATTATGTACATGCCCTAAATGTATATACCAATCAGTTTCTGTAGTAGCAAGTATTCCTTTTTTGTTATCTAATTCATTAATGTTATCTTGTACCTTTTTTTTATACAGTAATACTTTGTTTAATTTTGTAGTTAATTCTGTTTTTAATTTACTATATGTTTTTTTTGATACAGTTACTATTTTTTGGGTTGATGCTTCTTTTTCTGCATTTTTGAGAACATTTATGTCTTCTTTATCTAAACTTGTTACCTTTTTAACAGGTAATTCCATTATTAATTCTTTAGGTTTATGTTCTACTGGTGCAGTTCTTTCTAATATACTTGCTCTTTCATCACCTATTTCTTCAGGTTGATAACCATAATATTCTCCGTTATTTATCAAATATCCTTTTCTTCCATATTTATCTATTATATAGTTATTATAATTATCTATAAATTGAGAAATAACATAATCTATTTGTTCTATTGGATATACCTTTTTAATTTGAATTGATTTTATTAATTGTTCTCTTTTATAGAATGATTGTTCCTTAAATAATTCACGAATTCGTTTAGATATTTCAGCATAATTCATTCTCATGTAATGTTCTCCATATATATTTTTATTAATATCATCATCATTTATTGTTGCATTTGGAGAACATACAAAATTACAATTCATGTAATCGCAAATATTTGTATTCTCTTTATCACCTATCTTATAATCTATTTCTTGATTACTTGATATTTGTAATTTTATATTTTGATTTTCTGCCAAAGAATTCAACTTTTCTATTGTAAATTCAGTTTGACCTATATTTAATATACAATCTACAGCTGTTTCTTTCAATATACGGTTAATTTTTCCTATTTCTACAGATTTTTTTTCAGCATATCTATAGATATATAAATCTGTTGTTTCTTTATCTTCTATTGGATTTGTTGCATGTAAATATATTTCTACATTTCTCTCTTCAAAAGGTAACATACAATGACTTAAATTTCTTACTCCTCTACCCAATATTTGTTCTATGCGGTTCATATTATACCACGGTTCTAATACATGCATTTGACGAATATTTTTAAAGTCTAGACCTTCAGCTGCTGCTTTTGTTATTAATATTACCTTTACATTATCACCATTTTTGTTTTCAGATGATGTAATATATTTTAAATCTTCAATATTATTTGGAGAAAATGATTTATCACCAGTTATCATTACATATTTTGCTTGTTTAAAATTATTTTTATTATCCATATTTTCTTTTGTTTTAAATGTATTTACATCGATTGGTTCTGTAGGTGCTGTTTCAAATAAAGGTTTTGTATATTCAGCAGATCCATAACGTGTAAAACCCATTTCTTCTAATGCTAATGCTATTGGAACTACACCACCATCTATATATTGTGAATAAATCATTATTATTCCTTTCGATTTTTTTATTATGTTACATATATTATAAATTTTTCCACTATATTTCTGTAATTTTTCCATATTAAAAATATTGCCAAATTTTTCTTGTATTTCTGGCTTATAATTAAAATTATAACGCAATTCATATGGACTTTTTTTATCTTCATAAGACATTACATTTGATAAACCCTTTTTACCAACCATATTTTTTATTAATACTTCATTTTTTAATAGTTCTTCTTTACTTATCTTTTCTTCTTTATTTTCTTCTTCATTTTCTTCTTCATTTTCTTCTTCATTTTCTTCTTTATTTTCTTCTTTATTTTCTTCTTCATTTTCTTCTTTATTTTCTTCTTTATTTTCTTCTTTATTTTCTTCTTCACTTTCTTCTTCACTTTCTTCTTCACTTTCTTCTTCACTTTCTTCTTCAGCTCCACCAAATTGTTCGAATTCTTTTTCAGCAGGTGATTTTTCTTCTACTTCAGGTTCTCCAATTTCTTCAATTTCAGGTTCTTTAATTTCAGGTTCTTCAATTTCAGGTTCTCCAATTTCTTCAACTTCATCAAAATTATAATTAAGGTTAGGATATACAATATTTAATGATTGTATTGGTTCTCTTAATTGATTATAACCAAATGATTCCATATTATCAAAGGTTGGCATATTTTTTCTTATTCCTTTTTTATCAAAGAATGAAAAATCTCTTTGTAATAAATTTTTTACAATAAACTTATAAACTGATTCTTGATAATTTCCCAT
>Ga0222718_10000982_pt1 | contig 28847 bp, 36 predicted proteins | sample C33_27DmetaG_FD_165045 | JGI IMG/M metagenome (GOLD analysis project Ga0222718, IMG submission 165045) | Estuarine water microbial communities from San Francisco Bay, California, United States - C33_27D | ecosystem: Environmental > Aquatic > Marine > Unclassified | place: USA: California...
ATATAATTGCAACTTTCGATTGTAATACCAACATCTTCGTTTGTCATATAATTGCAACTTTCGATTGTAATACCAACGTCCTCTTCTGTCATATAATTACAGCTTTCGATGGTAATACCAACGTCTTCTTCTGTCATATAATTACAGCTTTCGATGGTAATACCAACATCTTCGTTTGTCATGTAATTACAGCTTTCGATGGTAATACCAATATCTTCGTTTGTCATATAATTGCAACTTTCGATGGTAATACCAACGTCCTCTTTTGTCATGTAATTACAGCTTTCGATGGTAATACCAACATCTTCGTTTGTCATATAATTGCAACTTTCGATGGTAATACCAACGTCTTCTTCTGTCATATAATTGCAACTGTCAACAATAGACCTAACAGCATTAGACGTTGTATATCCTGTGCTTTGAACATATGTTTCAACCCTGTCGTCAGTATAATATTTGTTTGTAGTTCCTTCACTCAACATATTAGTGTCTCTATTTTGAAGGTTCACAGAATGTAGGTTTTCACCAGAGCCATAAAAGTTGGAGGCATAAATGTTTGAAACCCTTATATCACCTGATGTAAGAATGTCTCCAACCACATCCAAAGTATGTTGAGGAGTTGATGTACCTACCCCTATTTTGCCATCGCTTTGTATCATCATCAATGAATTTGAAGTAATTGTACCACCTGTTTCTTGATAATTCCATGCTGAAAATAATTCACCTGTTATAGAACTGTAATTATCAATTCGTAAAGCAGCACCTTGGTAATCGTCATTTATGATGTGTAACTTTTCAGCAGTATATTCGAATGTATCAATTACTGTCGTTTCACCAATTACACGAAGATTACTTGTTGTTAGATCACCTACAATAACGAGATCGTTGTCATAAACATTATTGACAATAAACTTTGAATTTGTCCCAACTGCAATATCATCAGTGTTGAAGTCATTTATTGTTATATAATTGCAGCTTTCAACAATTGATCCTACATTTTCGAAAGTAGTGTAATTTGTCAAATCTGTTTCAGGAACTTCGTCTAATGTAATGTAATTACAGCTTTCGATGGTGATACCAACATTTTCATTTGTCATGTAATTACAGCTTTCGATGGTGATACCAACATTTTCATTTGTCATGTAATTACAGCTTTCGATGGTAATACCAACATCTTCTTTTGTCATGTAATTACAACTTTCGATGGTAATACCAACATTTTCGTTTGTCATATAATTACAGCTTTCGATGGTAATACCAACATCTTCCTTTGTCATGTAATTACAACTTTCGATGGTAATACCAACGTTTTCATTTGTCATGTAATTACAGCTTTCAATGGTAATACCAACATCTTCATTTGTCATATAATTACAGCTTTCGATGGTAATACCAACGTTTTCATATGTCATGTAATTACAGCTTTCGATGGTGATACCAACATTTTCGTTTGTCATATAATTACAGCTTTCGATTGTAATACCAACATCTTCCTTCGTCATGTAATTGCAGCTGTCAACAATGGACCTAACAGCGTTAGAAGTTGTATATCCTGTAGCTTGAATATATGTTTCAACCCTGTCGTCAGTATAATATTTGTTTGTGGTTCCTTCACTTAACATATCAGTGTCTCTATTTTGAAGGTTCACAGAATGTAGGTTTTCACCAGAGCCATAAAAGTTGGAGGCATAAATGTTTGAAACTCTTATATCACCTGATGTAAGAATGTCTCCAACCACATCCAAAGTATATTGAGGAGTTGATGTACCTACCCCTATTTTGCCATCGCTTTGTATCATCATCAATGAATTTGAAGTAATTGTACCACCTGTTTCTTGACAATTCCATGCTGAAAATAATTCACCTGTTATAGAACTGTAATTATCAATTCGTAAAGCAGCACCTTGGTAATCGTCATTTATGATGTGTAACTTTTCAGCAGTATATTCGAATGTGTCAATTACTGTCGTTTCACCAATTACACGAAGATTACTTGTTGTTAGATCACCTACAATAACAAGATCGTTATCATACACATTATTGACAATATACTTTGAATTAGGTCCCATTGCAATATCTTCAGTAGTCAAATTATTGATTTTTTGTGAAATAACATTTGATGCATTTAAAACAACAGTCTCAGTATAATTTGATGAATCTTCTATATTTATTTCTTCCAATGTTATTTCATCACCATTTAAATCTTTTTCTTTTTTTTCCATTACCAGTTTGTTTTTATTATTAACAGATATGCTTACAAAACTTTTATTAGGATTATTTCCTTGACCATTTGTGCTTTGTATTGGCATTTTCAAATTTTGTACAGTAATATTTGCATAATTTTCTCCCTTTATAAAGTTTATAGTATCAGAGTCATTTTGTATAGATATATCACCAATATGTGCTGTATTTCCAGATAGATACAAATCTTTCCATCTGTATTGTTCGGTTCCCAAATCATAAACTTCATTGCTCGAAGGAATAAAGTCTCCATCGATAATTGTATTTTTATGTAAATTTATTTCACTATCATTAAAAGTAGCGATTTTTTGAATTTGATTATTTGATTTTGTACCAATATATGTTTGGTATTTTTGGTCTTCAATATATGAACCCAATACACCAGCGTTGCTAGTGTCGTTGTAAAAATAGTTATTGCAATTATTTGCAACAAATAAAACATGTGCTTCATCTACTGTAGAGGAAAATTTGGCTACAGTAGGATAGTTTGAACTTTTTGCAAAAAGTTTGCATTCGTGTTGTGAAAAAGAAGGGTGTTGCATCCTTTTTACTTGTGTAAATTATTTTAATTTTTGTGTTGCAAGTGCAACAAATAATATTTGTAAATGTTTACAAAAGTTTAAAAAAAATTAGACGTTTTTGAGATATCTTTTTTTCTTTTCTCCTTTACACATGACAATTACATATTTGCCATCTCTTGGGCCATTATGAATTTTTTTATTTCCACTAACATTGGCAATATTTTTCTTTTTTTGTTCTGTAATTTCTTTCTTCATGCTATTCTATTATAAATACATATAAAAAACCTCTTATTGTTTTTTTTGCAATAGTTTATCCAATAAAAATAAAAAATGAATATAAGTTTAACAAATTACTGAAAATGTTATGGGTTTTTGCATAAATGGAAGGAAATTAATATCAAGCTATTTTTCAAAGCTACTGGATATTAAAAAATTCCAATTCTCAAGAAAAAGAAAATATCACGATGTGTCCAATAATATATGGACACGGAGTTCAGTACGGGTATCTTCAGAACCTTCATATAATGAAAATGAAATTGTGAAAATACAATCTATTTTTAGAAGAAGACAATCTAATAAAAGTAATATATACATATGTTTAAGACAAAAATCAATTCAGGAATCATTCCAAAGAGAAATAAAAGGGTACCACTTAATAAACAAAGATCTTATCAATGGTGAGGCGTGGGAAGAATTAAATAGAAATATTGTTAAACATAAATGTGAAGTAGTTGATGGTGCTAGTGGAAATCATAAATCTGGTAAAGATAATAAGTTCAATGACTGGAACATTTCAAATAAAACAGCAAAAATAAAAGAAAATGGAGAGATTGACATATCTTCTTATAGACTTACAAGTGTATGTTCTGAAAATTATATCGGTAAAACATATGAAATTATTAAAGAAATAGAAACAAGAGACAAATCTTTTGAGTATTATTCTATTTTATTGAAAAAAGAACAAACGTCAAATGGACATATTAAATATTTCTGGTGTATTGTCCCAAAAGACTACTATATATTTAATGTAAACAAATATCCTTTGAAAAAAATGTTAGGGAAAAAAGGAATAAGAAACGGAAATGTTATAGGTTGGGAATCCAAATATTTTAAAATTTCTTTCACTATGTCCTCACAGCTCTGGTTTTCATTCAGTTTCAAAGAAATTCAAAAATACATTATTGCCGAAGTTGATATTGATAAAACATACATTCCAAAACTAACATATGGTGAGATTTATAGTAATTACTGTCATCTAATAACGAATTTCAAAAACCTGAGAAATGTATAAATACTCAATCTTGTTAATTTGTATTTGAACTTAAAAATATAATGTATTGTTAAATGAATATGTGTTCAATAAAATTTAAACTTTTATTTATGGGATTTATTTCTATTCTAACAGAATCGAGTTCTGTCAAATTTTCATCAATTGTGCGTAACACAATAATAATGAATCCTCGAACACCTGTTATATATTCTAGTGATGCATTTATTTTAGAAGACACAAATATTCGAAAAAGATGCTCTATAGAACATATTTTTCCTAAATCCCTTATGCTCAAATGTCATCAATATGACATGCACAATATGATTAAAGCACCTTGTCAATTAAATACAGTAAGATCCAATTACAAATATGTTGAAAACATTGAGAAGAATGATACAAACTGGTTGAAGTTGGAACATGGAAATTTTGTAAATCATAAAAAAAGATTTTTTATCCCAAATGAAAGCTCTAGAGGATTTATTTCACGTTCAATCCTGTATATAACAACTGAATACAAATATAATTATAAAAGAGTTATTGATAAAAATGTTTTGTTTGAATGGTATTTGAAATATCCTCCTTGTGAAAAGGAAATTTATCATAATGAAATAGTGAGAGAAATTCAAAATACAAACAATGTTTTCGTATCTGCATATAACAAAAGAAACAAATTTATACATCGAATATATGAAAACTTCTAGTAGTAAAAATATATAAAAGCAAAAACATAATTTGAATTTAAAGATATCACAAATGTGTCAAAATACACCTTTCACAGCAGTCATTGTGGAACCAAGGAAGCATTCTTGTTTGGAATATGTATTAAATAACTTCAATGAAGGTCTTGATAATAGATGGCAGTTTTTGATAATCCACGGAAATGATAACAAGGAATTTGTAAAGAATATTGTAGATAAGTTAACAACCCGCAAGATAATATTGAAAAATCTCAATGTAGGCAATTATTCTGTACAAGAATATAACCTACTTTTCTATGACAAAGATTTTTATGATTTGATACCAACAGAAATATTTTTGGTTTTTCAAACAGATGCTTTAATATGTTTGCAAAATAAACATCTTATAAATGATTTTCTTCAATATGACTATGTTGGTGCACCTTGGGACGACAGAAATGTTGGAAATGGCGGACTTTCACTAAGAAGAAAAACCAAAATGTTAGAAATTCTAGAAAAAGGAAAAGATTTGAAATTACAATCAAATGGCGAACATTGGAATGAAGATATATTCTTTTCAATAAAAAGCCAAAGTATACCCGATCTTTTTGTTTATAGACCAGATTTTGAAAAAGCAAAGACATTTTCAGTTGAAACGGTTTTACATTTGAAATCATTTGGTACACATAATGGTTGGAAATATAGGAAATCAAAAACTGAATTGTTACAATATATAAACTCTTTCCCAGAAGTTTTACAATTATTGAAAATTTTACAAAAATAAGTACATCTTCATCTAAAATATTTTCAAATGAAAATTGTCATACAGAATCTTTTGTACATCAATGATTAAAAATATCATATGGAATATTACCAAACCTTTTGCGAAATCTGTTTTCGGGACAAAGTCTCCAAAACCAACAGATGAAGTTATAGTTATGGCAAAATATAAAGGATCTATATTTGATTTAAATTCCATTGGATTTCCTCCAAAATAATATAACAAGGTGTATAGTATTGCAAATACGACAATAGTTCTTATCATGAAGTATTAGAAGTATTAGACCTATTTAAATAAAAAGAAAATATAAACTATATTGTAGTTAATGAAATATATCGAAAAAAACTTTATTATTCAAAACAAGAGCTGTGAAGAATTGTACGCTTACTTATATGAAGACGAAAATAACACTCTGTTGAAAAGTGTTTTTGACATAAAAAAGTTTAATCAAGGCGAATGGTATAACCACAAAAGAACTGATACAATTGAGATGCATTTCGAAGAAATACCATGTCGCCTTGCTGATTTTCTTTTATCAGGTGAAAAAATAATCAAGTTAAAATGCAAACATTTTTTAGATCAATATGATACAAATAAAATAAAGGTAATAACTAAAATAACACCAATCAATAGCATTTTTCTAAAATTACTAAATAAACTGAAGGTTATCAAGTTTAAAAGCACATTAATTATTGAACAAAGAGATTCTTATTGTATTGGAAATATCAATATTAAAATACTTTCTTTTTTAAATTCATCATTAAAAGATAGTTTAGAATCTTTTTGCGAAGACTTGTGTGGAAAATCGATAGACCATATAATAAATAATTTACAAACCAAATAACAAAAAAGTGAAATATTATTACCTTTTTTATTTTTTAGTCTTTTCATGTTCATGATCGAGTATCTACGACTTTTATGACTTTCTTGCATGAGATATTGCATTTTTGATGTTGTCAATATTGAAAGTATTTGGTTTGGAAAGAGCCATGTTAGTAATTGCCACCAACCTTGCAAGCTTTTCTTTAAGATCCATATTTTCACATATCAGTTTGTTGTTCTCTTCTATGATCTTTTCATCACACATTTTACGTTTTTTTGTATTGATCTCGATTTTGAAATATTTGTCCTCGTTTATGAAGGTAACATCATCGCTTGTCTTTGAGAAATATGTGTTGTCCACTTCAACAAACTTATTTTTACTATAAGCATATATCTTAATATCGTCAGTCATATTATAATGTTATGATATGAAACATAACAATCATTTTTTTTGCAAAATTTGAAAAATGTTGTCATTTTGTCAAATCAATAAAAAATAAATGAATACATTAATAAAAAAAAAATTTTATTTAATAAAGGATAAATATACATGACAAGATATGATGTTGTAATCGTTGGAGGGGGGCCGTCGGGCCTGTCATTAGGTCATTATTGTACAAAAATTGGAATGAAAGTTTTGATCATTGAAAAAGAAAAAGATATAGGTGGGTGTCATACAGTTTACCGAAACGATAAAAATTTATTCTCAGAACACTCTCCTAGGGTTTATTCTTCGGGATATTTAAATTTCATACAAATTCTTGACGATATCCATCTCCCATTTCACGATGTTTTCACTCAATTAAATTTCCAATCATTTGATCTCATAAAAGCATCCATTTTCAAGAACTTTAGTTTATATGAAATATTAGATTTAACTCTCAATATATTTCAACATATAGTATCTCCTGATCACGGTAAAAGAATTACAGTACACAAATATATGCAACAAAGCAAATTTTCACAAAAATCAATTGAAGTCATAGATACTTTGTGTAGAATGTCAGACGGTTGCACATCACAAACAATTTCTCTCAATACCTTTTTGACTTACATCAATCAGCAAATAATGTATAAGTTATATGAACCTCGTTTGCCAAACGATGAATTACTTTTTCGTAAATGGGAAAACTATTTGAATAGTCATAATTGTACAATATTAAAATCGTGTAAGGTTGAGAGATTTGATTTCGACAATCATAAAATTGTATCCTGTACACTTGACGAAGACCATCAAAATCAAATAATATATGCTGACAATTTTGTTTTAGCAGTGCCTCCTGTAAATATTGTATCTATTGTAAAAAATACAGGTATTGTAAATGCATTCGGCGATATCGAAAAGTTACAAAAAATGGCCGACAGTACTAGATATATTGATTACATATCTATTACGTATCATTGGAAACAACCTCTCAAGTTTGATTCAAAATATGTTTTTCCCAACACAGAATGGGGTATTTTCAATGAAGTCATGAGTGATTACATGAAATTTCAAGAAAAAGAATCGCAAACTGTGATAAGTGTAAGTATTTCAAAACTGAATACAAAGAGCAGTTTTTTAAACAAAACAGCAAACGAATGCTGTCGTGAAGAAATAATTCAAGAAACCTTTAGACAATTGTCAAAAGATAAACCAAATATGACCAAAGATTTTATTGCAATATTTGAACCAAGTACCTATTGGGATACTAGTAGAAAAACGTGGACTATGAAAGGAACTGGATATGTTTCAAATATAAATACATCAACACTATCTTTTACGAGCTCGTTGTTTTCTAACTTGTACAATGTTGGAACACATAATGGTCAAAGTTTTTATAAACCTACAACATTTGAATCTGCTGTCTGTAATTCTCTTTCACTGTTCCAAATGATGTATCCAAAACACAAAAATAAGGTATCCATGAAAAAAGTGTCGACATTAAGAGGTCTTTTAATATGGTTAACTGCAATTTTTATCGTTTTATATATATTATATGTTTTAATGAGATAAATCGTTTATGAGTAAATTTTCATGGATTGGTCATTTATCAATTCATTCATTATTTTGTTATGTTCGATAAACTCATCCAAATTTTCAAGATAGTTGTCGAAATGTCTAAACAAATAATCTACCAAGCCAGACATATTGAATTTTATTGTTTTGATTTTGTCATAAAATTTTTGAAATTCATTTTCGTCTACGTTTTCCACAAGAGATTTGAAACAATCGTAAACTTCTTCACGTTTAGGGTAATCGAACACTACGATTTTATCAATTCTTCCAGGTCTTATAAGTGATGGTTCGAGTCTCTCTGGATTATTTGCTGTTAAGATGGTAATGATACATGAACCCGATTTTGAAATAAATCCATCTAAAATATTTAAGAGACAACTATAACTGACGTTAGTATTATGTGACTGACGGTCTTTGAAATAGGAATCAATATCTTCGAATATAATAATTGAGTTGTCTTTGATATCATTTATAAGATCTATTAGCGTTTCATCAGTAAGTGACTTGCTAAAATTCAAAATATACACATTAAAATCATATTTTTTAGCAAGTGCCTTACAAAGACATGTCTTGCCACTCCCCGGAATACCTGTAAATAACATATTCAACTTATGATTTCTTCCAAATTTCACATATTTGTCCTTCATTGATATAAAATTGTCGATATGGTTAATAAGATTAGTTTTAATATTCTTATCAATATAAATATCATCTAATGACTGAACACCAATACTCTTATGTTTGTCCCACGAAGGAGGTTTGCAACGACTTGAATATATAGTTATATTTCCATTCTCTTTTTTTGTTTCATCTAGAGTCATGTATACAGATGACATGAATTTTTCGATTTTTTCTAAATCTTCATTATATACATATAGTTTTTTGTATATTACTGGGTCTGTTGCCATCAAAGAATAAACAGGTTCACCGTACTCATAACATTCTATTATAAATTCATCTCCTTCAAACAACCATGTAAACTTTTCAAACCCTGGGTATATTTTGACTTCAAGATCATTTGCTTTGTTTTTAACAGAACATATGAAATTTTTCATACTGTCTGTATATTTTTTATCCTGATACTCATAATTGGTTTTCAAATATTCAATGAATTTGATCTTTTCATCACCCAATAACTGAACACCTTTCATTTTTGTTATTTATGTATAGTATTAATAGTCTTATATCATTGTGATGTATCATTTTTTACATATAAACAATATTTCATATATAACATATAACATATAACATATAACATATAAAAATGATGTTATGTTCGCACAATCAACGTATAGAGCATCAATATGATGTCATATCTCAAGAATTTGATATGTCGCGTGTCAGGATTTGGAAAAGTGTCAAAGAATTTATAACAAATCACAATAGTTCAAATAAGAAATTATTGCTAGATGTTGGTGTAGGAAATGGTAAAAATATCTTATTTGCAAATGAGTATAATTACGAATGTATTGGTATTGACATATCCACAAATCTACTTGAAATATGTCGTCAAAAACGGTTGAATGTTCACAAAAAAGATGTTTTACATTTGAATAAATCATTTGGTATGTTTGATACAATTTTGTGTATCGCAACAATACATCATTTGGAGAATATTATGGAACAAACTCAAGCGATACTGAACATGATTGATTGTTTGAATCCACATGGTAATCTTTTGATATCTGTTTGGTCAATTGAAATTTTCAATAATGATGAAAAAAAAGATTATAGACATTTTAATGTTGGTCCAAACTTGGTGGAATGGAATTCAAAGGATAAACAAAACAAGATTGATAGATTTTATTTCATACACAATTATGATTCCTTTCACGGAATGATCGAGTATATTGCATCAATTACACCTATACATTATGAAATCAAATGGGAGAAACAAAACTGGTTTTGTGAAATAATGAAAATGTAAAATCGTACTATCATTTATTTTTACAAAATTTGATTTTATCCAATGTAGATGCTACTATCATCATTTTTTTATCAATTTCATCTTGTGTAAGTTTTTTAATATCAGTATTCATTGCTTTCAAATTCTTGAGTTGAATGTCAAAACAATTTTTTTTACTACATTTCAGCAAATTTTTTCTTGTTATGTGATTCAATAACAAATCGGTTTGTTTCCTCATTTCATTTAAATCTTTTGTTTTTTTAATATTTTTTTTTACAAATTCTAAATATTCTTTATCTTCTGTTTTACAGTTTTTTCTTTGACATTGAATGATTTCGCAAATTATGTTTTGATAACTTTTTATATACTTTTCCATTTTCTATTTTATTCAAAGGTTATTTTTTATATCAGTACAATAGATATAAAAATATTAAAGTTTTTCCATCATGATTCAATATAGAAAAGTCGTTGATTTATCCAAAAAACAAATACAAGAATGTAACAATCTCATAAATGCAAATTTTACAGAAAACAGATTTGATACATACACTCATGTTATTACATATGAAGAAGACAGCTCTATTTTGGGTTTTGTTGGAATTTTTGACAATTATCTAAATCAATTGTGTACAAATGAAAAACATCGCAAAAAGGGTATTGCGACAAATATTTTGAAAACAGCAAATCAATATTTGTCACATCCTATATTTCTGTTTATAAACAAAAACCAAGAAAAAACAGAGAAATTGTTGAAATTTTATTTGAAACTCGGTTTTACAATTGATTATGAAAACGATTTAGAATATAAAATGACAACATATGAAAACATGATATAGTATGTTTATTTTTTTGAATTGAATATCACACAATTAACGTTTTGATTAGAGTCCATTTCATATACTAAGAAGTTTCTTATTGCATTCGAAGAAATCTTGGTGTTGTTTGAAACTTTGTATACATTGTTGTGTTCTACGTAATATATATTTTCAATTTTGTTTTTTAATTTGAATGATATAAAATCATTATTTGGTTTGAAAGAAATGTTATCTATTTGATAAACGTTCATGAATATTGAATCAATATGAATTTCTTTGAGTGGTGAAAATACAGAATTGTCTATCTGTTTATTTATTAATTTCATTACATTGCTTGTGTTTATCTCGGGTTTCGAGTAACTTGTGATGGAATCAAGATAGTTACTCTTTGTCATTCGCAAATTCATATACGCACACGATGATTCAAATATAAAAAATACATACATCATATATATCAACTTCATTGTCATAATTGTAGAAATAAATATATGTATTTCTTATGTATTTTTTGTGATTTTTGTGTTGAGTATTATGTGTGATATGAATGTGTTTCATATTTTGTCATCGAAAATATGATTGAATACTTGCTTAATAATATTTACAGAATGGTAGAAATGAGGATCGTTGCAATCGATAAGGTCGATGAATAAAGGGGACATGTTTACAAATATATGCAAATATTGAATTAATCATCTATCATTTTTTTGCAATTATTGGGACAAATCGTTAAAAATCTATTCCAACCCATGTACTAGGACAAAGATCCTTTATGTCATGATTTTTTAGAGCAGGTCCAAACCACTGTTTCATTGGTGTACAAACAATTTTATCTTTGTTTTCACACATATATGCACCCCACCATGAAAATGTACTATTTGCTATTATATGATGTTTGCAAAAGCTTATCAATAACATTTGTTTCCAATCTGGAATATTATCTGATACTTTCAAAAATTTATATTCCTTTTCTTTTTGTATTTCATTCAACATTTTTCTTACTATTTGGTTATCAATCGATTGACAGAAAAACAGAATATTATATTCATTTATATTAACACATTTTTCAATGTGCTCTATTGCATTTTGATAGTATTTAAGTGGAGCTATTGGATGATTATGTTGTAGCGAGAGATAGTCTCCTTGGCGAAAGTGTATGGATATACAAGGTTTTGCAAAGACATGTTGAAATTCATTCAAAACTTTTTCTCTTACATCATTCATACCTATTATATTCATGATTTGATCATATTCTTTTTCGAAATATTTGTAAGATTGAAAAAACCCTTTTACATTCATCATTTGTGATTGTATTGGTGGTATTTCATTATATGCAAATTCTTTTTCTTGATAAAAATGACAATCATTTACGAAATGTGGTGTGGTTTTATACTTTATTTGAGACAACATATTATTGAAATAGACTGGATTTCCATTGTCTAATGTTTTTTCATTGCCTGAATAAAATATGAAATCAACTCCATGTCTTATCGAATAAGCTATAGTTGCAAAAATCATGAACAGTTGATTGCACATACCAGAATGAAGAAGCATTTGTATTCTTTGAGTTTGATTTGTTTTACTAATGATAAGATCTAATTGATTATTTTTGCCTTGAATTTGATGAATAACATTGTTTGCAATCATGTGATTCTTACAATGTTCCTGATGTATATCACTTCCAAAATTTGTATTAGTTACAAAGAAAGGATAAGTCAAAATGTATGAATTAGCAGCAATATAGACTAAATGATCTGAAGCTACCCAGTGACTACATGTAAAATCATAGATATTTTGAGCATCATTTATGATATATTTTTTCAAAATCTTGGCAGCTCCTTCTCTAGAAATTAAGTAAATTCCAGTACTTGAATATTTGTTATTTCCTCCAATTTTTTTAAACAATTGTCCATCTTTGATAAAACTTTGATTGTAAAGTTCAATAATAAAAGGATGTCCGTTTGTAAACATTTGTAATACCTCAACCTTATCTTGGATCTTTTCCTCAAATTGCTTTATTTGATCAAAAAGTTTTTCAAAATTGATCTCTGGTATAAATATATCATCTTCACATACGATAAAATATTCTTCATTATCTTCGTACCCCTTTTTGATAGCCTTTAAATGTGAAAGAAGACAAGCAAACTCTAAATCATTACTTGAACAATCTTTTGTTTTTTTTATTTCAAAATGTTTCAAATCGTTTGGAGTATAAGCCTCTATTCTTGTTGTTTCAAATTCTAATTTTTCAAATTGATCACGCATAAATTGTCGTCTATGAATAGACTTGTCCACATTTATCCAATAAAATCTCATTTTATTATAAACAACTCTTAATCTTATATTGTATATTTTTGAGAGAATACAAATTTTGAGTATAATATAAAAAAGTCATTTTAGACTTTTTTTATTTTTTCTTGTTTTTCAAAAATTTGCAATCTTTAGTTTGATCAATGTTTCAAGGTTTTTGATTTTTTCAATCATCATTTTCCGCATGTAGCAAGGAATTGATGATCTAAATTGACAATTTAAGTCAAATTCAAATATTTCGATTTTTTTGAGAATTGTTTTTTGAAATGTGATATATTTTGAATCGCACATTATGTTATTTTCGACGATTTTAGTGACAAACTTGAACATTTGATACATGAAATATATTTTGATTTCTACACTTGGAAGAAAATCGAATATATTTATTGTAAAATATATTGTTGATAAATCGTTTTCAGGATTTACAAATATATTTCCTTCGTCGAAATTTATCATATTGTTCTTTAAAGCACATGATCTCTTTGCAAAATTCAGTAAATTTACGTTCTCATAAATGTAATATATATTTATATTTAGCAATTGCCATGAAATTTTATCTTTCTTTGTTATAAAATTGTTGAAAATATCATTGCATATATTATCAATATGCGGGTGTCTCGCATCATAAATATTACTGAAATAGGTCAATAGATGTAATGTGATTGAGTCTTTGAAATAAAACTTGAACTTTTGCATCGCAAATGATCCAATAATTTTGAAAAGTTCAAATGATGAGTCAATGGCTTTTTTTGATAAATGAAAGGCTTTTTCATCCTCGCATAATTCTTCTATATTATGGCATATAGATTGAAACTTTCGAGGTCTTTTATCATTTTCTATATTGTCAAGCATTTTAAAGAATTGCAATTTAGTAAAAGAACTTGTCTCAATTGTGCTGTTCAAACACATCTTTCTTTTTTGAAGATATTGTTTCAAGAAAGGATTATTTTTGACAAAAATATGGTACATGTTTTCTCTCATCCCATAATACGATTTTGATGATGATGAGATATTGAATATATCGCGAATACTACAATATGATATTATCATATAAATTGTGTCGTTGTTAAGTGACACAATCATGATATTGTTGAATGATATTCAAGAAAATATTTATCATTTTTTCTTCCAAAATTAATTTTTTAATATTTTAATTTTTGACACTATCGTAGTAATCCTCAATAAAACTGTTGATTAATGTCAGTTTGTTTTGCATGATCTTTTTCCCCGTATTTGTTTTAACACGTTGAGATAAAATAGCAGTTCTTGTTTTGATGTTCTCTATGATGTCTTCAAGTTTTCTGTCTTGTTTGGTTATTCCATATTTAAAATATCGAGCTATACCAATTGCACCAAGAGATTCAATTCTATCAGCATCTCTTACACAGTCTACTTTTATACATTTAATGTCATCGAATTGTAATTGTTTCGATAAGCTTGTGTTACAAGCAATCATTACAACATTCTCAATGATATGCGATGGTATATTTTTATCGGCATAGAATTTCCTTATTATTTCGTTTTGAGTAAGATGGCTTGTCTTATACTTTTCGTCATTGATGTCATGTAGAAGAGCACCGAGTTGAATCTCGAAAATATCGTTTTTGTCAAGTGATTCAGCCAATGCAATTTTTGTTGCAATTGTTTTGACACGCAAAACATGATTGTAATCATGAGACCAATCATAATACTTCATAAAATTTTGTGCAAACTGTTCTGTTTGTCTTAAAATACTTAATTGACATTTTGAGAAAAGCAAAGATCCAGACATTTATAAATTTTATTGAAAGTATTAAATTCATTTTTTTGTTTTTAACCATAAATATCTCAATATATAAGAAATATTTGATATAAATATATATATGTCTGGGTACAGAGATATTGTTCAAGACTGGGATCCTGTTATTATAAGATCTTCCAAAAATGCACAAAAATCAAAACAAACTCATCAAAATCCAGAAGGTACAAAAGAGTTTATAAAACTCAATGAAAATGATATACCTTGTTTGAACAAAATGACTAGAGAACAATCACAAGAGCTTCAACAAGCTCGTAATGCCAAGGGATGGACGCAAAAACAATTGGCGTCTTCATTAATGATGAATATTTCTATTATTCAAAAGTATGAAAATTGTAGTGTTGAAAATTTTCAACCAAAATTATACAAGAAAATGATGGCTTGTCTTGGTGTGAAAAAATAAATTGATTCAATTAAAAATCGAAAGAAAAAAGTGTATTTTGACAATACACCTTTATTTTTTTATTTTTATGTGTTTAATTTTGAATACATTATTTACTGATTGTCATCAGGTTTTGTGTTGAACTCTTTTTTCTGTTCATCAGTCATGGTCTTCCAGATGCCTCCAGCCTTGACCATGGCTTCTTTAGTAGATATTGATGCATCATCTGCCTTGATCTTCTTTATGGTTGTGCTGACAAAGTTGTTATAGGCAGTAGGAGCCCTCTTGGGCTTTGCCTCCTTGTTCTTCTTTGCAGCATTTTTGGCCTCTGTATTAACCGTATTGAAGGCCTCATCAAGGATGTTCTTGAGCTCCTTAAGATTGTAAACCTTTTCACTATCAACATTTTCAGCGAACTTCTTCACAACACTGGAAGTAATATTGGTCATTTTTGCAATCAAGCTTGTTTTCGTTCTATACGATAACTATAGTATAAAAATCTTAAATCATTTTTTCTTTAAAATCTGAAAAATTAATACAAATTTATTGTAAATATTTGTCATTCCTTTGAGATTTGTGATAAAATATTAAACTTATATTTATAAACATCATCATAACGTTAATAAAGAATATCAAATCCTTGTATTTTTTCAGTTTGTTTTTGACAAAAACTGTTTGTTTTTCAACATTCTCGTATGGTATAAATATATCTCTGATAATTCCTTTTTTATAACTGTAACTAGATGTTATGATGTCTGATAAATAATTGCTATGTGCTATTACTCCAAATATTTTCGTTTTTTTATTATTTATTTTGTTGTAAATAAAGGTATCTAGAATAGTCCTGTAAAACCCCCCTAAGTTCTTTTGAGAAATGCATCTATATTGATAGCATTTACATTGAATAAGAAGAATATCATTATTTTTCAATTTTGCAATGATATCAATCCCTGTGTCCAATAATGCTTTAAACCTTATATTTGGTACAAAAGTTTTATATCTCTGTTTGATATTCAAGTCATCACCATCTATTATGATAGATGCTTCCAAAAATAATCTATATGGTACATTTTTCCACAAATATGCTTCTTTTACATCATATATAGTGTGCAAAATACTTAATACATATTCTTCATAATAGTATCCTTTGCAAAAGTTATAATCAAGGTATTTGATTGATTCCAATAAAGTCATCTTCATTGAATAAATTAAATATTATTCATTTTTTATAATTCATCATTTATTTTCTTAATATTTTATAGTATGGATTGTGAGGAACAAAATAAAATATTAAATCCAATTACAAAAAGATGTATAACAATCAATGGACCTGTGCACAAACGATTAATAAAGGAAGGTAAGCTTCAACCTAGTTGTAAAGAAAATGAGGTTATTAATCCCAAAACAAAAAGATGCATCAAAATAGCGTCATATCTTTATAAGAAACTTGTCAAAGAAGGTGTATTGAATCCAGATGGAAGAAGAAAATCAGGTGATAAGAAATCAGGTGATAAGAAAACAGGTGATAAGAAATCTGGTGATAAATCTCAAGAAAAAAAAACTCAAAGGAACTGCAAAAACATTGATACATTTTTGCTGTTCGAACATACTAAAGATATTCCTGATAGTGATTTTATCCAGACTGCCGACGGATATTGTTTTTCTTCAAAAGAACTTATTGCATATGTGAATGATTCCAACTTTAAAAACAAAAATCCCCATATACCTGCATTTACTCCGTTATTCAAAAAACAAGAAATAGACACTCTTTTAAAAGATCATCCTAATTTGTTGAAAAGGGTTAAAGAATATTTTGAAAAGGAAATCAAAACACAAAAAGAAAATGATGAAATTTTCGAAAAAACAATTGACGTTCTTTATATGGTTGGTAATGCTGGCAGAACTTGTTATTTCAATAATTTATCTTCACACGCAAGAGAAGATTCGTCTTTTTTCCAAAGATCAATTGAAAGTCTACAAGAGCTTGCTGAACAAATCAGGAAATTGAAAACTCAAACTGAGAAAACTGCATACAGAGATGTAAACAAACTTGTTCAATCAGCAAATAGGGGAGAAGCATGTATTCATGGCGTAGGCATTAATCTAATGAATCTCTTTATTCAGTACTTTATAAGATTAAAAAATGTGAAATATGATCCTTTCAAAACTGGTTTATATTTCTATAAATCTCCTAAAAATGGTATATTACTGTGTAGTGCAGAACATCGCTTTTCACCATTACCAAAAAGGTTCTTGAGAAATATGCCTGATTTTGAAATGAAAATTAGGAATTTAGATACCACCAAACCAGATATGATAACCGAAAGAAATGAAAAAAGCAAACACTATCAAGAAATGTGTAATTATGAACCCTATCTTGTTACAGAAAATACATTAGATGAATGGAGCGAACTTGCTGATTGGAGAAAAATAAAATTTGGATCAAATATGTGTTTTGATATATTATATGTTATTAAGGTTATTACTGATAATTTGAACAATTCCAAAAATAACAACCCAGATCCTAAATTTCCAACCAATCCCTTTACCCAAAGTCATTTTACACAAGATGAATTCAAACTTATCAAATATACAGTTGAAGACAATTATGTGAAAATAAATCCAGCAATTCGTTGTTTCTTATATAATCCCGAATTTTGGGTTTATTCATCAACATGGAAAAATAGATATATTTCCAAAATGGATGTAAATCACAGATTTGTAAGACTTAACAACATAATTGGTGGAGAACTTCATTGTCATGGTATGTGGAACATGAAATCTACTCCAAAAAATGATGTAGAAAATCAAATTTTACTATATTTGAATACTGCAAGACCTGAGATATTACGATTACTTGTTAGAAAACCTTCTGAAACGGTACCAGATAAATATTATTATGATATTCCAAAAAGTTTTTTAACTCACGGTGATTTTATAATATGGGATTAGATGTACTTTATTCTAACTTTGCATATTTCAAAATTTGTTGTGCTTTACTTCCTGTTTTATATTTTTCCTTTTCAAGTATTTCTTTAAATTCTTGATAAATATCTTGAAGTTTCTTTCGCAAATAAAATCGATCGTCATCATCATCATTGTAGTATATTCTTATTACTTCATTTCTTTCAACTGTTTGAAGTTCGTTCATCATATTGAATATCATAAATGATGCTATATAAACAAATACATTGTCGACTCTTTTCTTTTCAAATTCAAGATATTGATGATATACAAATTGAATATTCTTTTTGGCATCTTCGAGATTTGTTGTCAAAGTGTATTTCGCAAACTCTTTATAATGATGCATTGTTACTGAAAACCCATCATTATATAATCTACTCATATAATAAATATAATAAATATTGAAAGAAACTCTATACCATTCTTCGTCTAAGATTGTGTGGTCAAACAGTGGTGGTAATACATCTTTTGAAGTTCTTGAATTTCTTAATGTTGATATTTTACTTATCTTCATAATTGGAGATATATTATACACCTTATGGAAAAAGTCGAAAAGTGGTTCATCTATTATAGTGATTATTTCTTGGGTTAAATTTGCTTTATTTTGTTTAACAACACAATACTTGATAAATTGAAATATAATGAAAGTGTTATTATTCGCATTGTGTGAAATATTGTCAACCTTTATTTTTACTTTTTCTTTTAATACATCATATTGATCATTATTGATTGAAATCAGTATGTCATCGATTTTGTTGTAATCAAACAAACTATCCTTTATAATTTTGAAGATATTTTCAATCTTTCTTTCTTGACAAAAGCCTTTCGTAAACTTGTTTGATGCTATATTGATTATAGGTGTTGTTATAGATTCAAAGAACTTGTCAGTTGTTTGTAAATTTTTTAAAGATTTTATGGAAATTGATGCAGAGTTTATTATTTCGTCAAAAACTATTTGTTTTAAATCATCATTTATCAAAGATTTAGAAGTCATTTAGTTCTATTATTGGTTAATAAATATTCTTAATCAATTTTTCACTCATTTGAAGTTATTTTATATAGTGTATTACAAAAACTGATAAAAATATATTAATCTGTATTATATACTCAAACATGAATAGTTCTATAAACGTTTATATTGACGGTGCTTGTAGTAACAATGGCAAACCTAATGCAATTGCTGGATATGGTGTGTTTTTTGAAGATAATGATATTCGAAATGAATCGAAAAGAGTCATAGGTAAACAAAGTAACAATACTGGCGAGCTCACTGCATTTATAAGAAGTCTTGAAATTCTTGAAAAAGATATATTAGAAAATAAAACTATTCATGTGTACACAGATTCTGAATATGTCATGAAATGTGTATCATCTTATGGTGCTAAATTAGAGAGAAATGATTGGAAGACATCTAATGATAAAATCCCACCGAATTTGAAACTTCTTCAAAAAGCGTATAACTTATTCAAAGGTAAACAGAATATAAAATTACATTATATACAAGCACATTCTGGTAAAGACAATGTACATTCCAAAGGAAATGAAGCAGCTGACAGATTGGCTAGAATGTCGATTGGACATGTAGACAATGAAAGACCACAAAAAGTTGATAATGAGATTGTTTTGGATTGGGTAACATTTTCCAACAAAGACAAGGCGAAAAGTATTGGTGCCAAATGGAATGTGAATAAAAAATATTGGTATGTTCCTGAAAACACATCATTAGATATTATTGAAAAACTTGAAGCACTTTCAAAAGAACCTTGTGAGGAAGTCAAAGTCGATTCAAATAGTATGCAAAAAACTTACATTAAGGTAAGTTTCGCTAAAAAAGACAAAGCAAAATCTTTGGGTGCAAGATGGGATCCGTCTGTTAAATCATGGTATTATACACAAGATCTGGCTGAAGAAAAACAAAAAGCTCTTAAAAATATTTAGAGTTGATTGATTGTTTTGTTGGGATTGTTATTTACATAAGATGCCACTAAAGACACTTTGGATTTTTGAAAAATCATATGTGGAAATAAACTGAATAAGATAAGACTAGCATATTCGTCTATTGAATCAACAATAAAAACATTTTTTTCGAAATGCTTTTTATTTACATTGGTTATTTCAGAAAAAACAACAATATGTTTTTCCAATGATTTGCATTTATTTTTTATTATTTCATAATCTTCTATATTTTCGATATAGCAAACAACATAATTATCATCATTTTCATCGTTGAATTCTTTTTTAATAGATGTATACATTTCATATGCTTTATACATATAATCTTCGCAAGAATAAATAATTTCTTGTAACTCTTTTTTGCTTTGATATATTTTCTTTGGTACGCCAATAATAATTGTATTGTTGTTTGAATTTATTTTATCTTCACAGCATGTTCTTTCAAAGCTTATTTCATCAAAGTCAGTCATTGACATAATATCCACATCATTGAAGAAAACATGCAATAATTTTTCTGTATCAGGTTGATATTTCAATACAGGTTTCATTTTATAAGTTTTTGCAACATGTATCACATTTAGGATTTGTAATATCCTTTCACCTGTATTCTCGACAAGTTCGCAAGTTAAAAAGTTCATATTTTTCTCAATAAATACAATTGGATTTATTCTTATACATTTTTTTTCATGAATTTAGAAATCTCACTGAATCCAAAAAGAACGAGTAGATCATAATCTTCTTTTGTAACATCAATCTTTATTTTTTCATTTGTTATTTTGAATTTCATAACTTCCCCGTAAGGTATATCACTAAAATAAAGAATATTTTGATTTGTATTTGACATACTTTGTTTATTAAAATGATTCTTGTAAAGAATTTCAAATATACGCATAAAATATGATTTGATATCTTCATTTTCACTATAACTGTTATTTGCTTCACCTATGGTGGGTTCAATATATATTTCAAGTTTGTTTTTGCAATCAATATCTGTGAAAATGTTATTTAGAGATAAAGGAGACGTTAAACAGCCATCATTGAACAAATCCCCATCTATTTCAACGGGTTCAAATAAAAAGGGTATACACATTGAAGATTTGACTGCTTGAATAATTGACACATTTGGTGTTGTTTCCAAAGAAAATAAATGCATTTTTCCTGAATGAATATTTGAAGATGATACATATATATTTACACCAGTTCTCTTTACAAAATCCACGAATGTCATGTCACTACATTGATACTTTTTTTCAATAAAATCTGTTACATATCCTAGAACAAAGTCTACAGATATCATTCCTTTGTTAAAAAAAAGATTATTACAGTTTTCAAAGTTGATAGCCGCACATTGTTCTCTTTCTATATTCATTATTATGTTATAAAATTCAGTTTGAATCGTTTCAAATGGTATCCTTAATGCAAACACTAGTGCAAAATATGCACCAATTGATGTTCCTGCGATATGTTTGATATCTTTTAACATGTTTTCAATATATAAATATTGTAATACACCGATATACGCAATCCCTTTAAGTCCTCCATCTGACAATATCAAATGTGTTATAATGTTTGCGGTCATTTGAACTATCATTTTAGGTCGATCAATATTCTTATATAGAATCGTTACTTAGACAATACGCTGAATTAAAAGCATAAAAAAACCAATAAAATGGTCCTAAAACTAATGCAAGAAGTAAACCAATTGTTTTATCACCTGTACTTCCTTTATACCCAAAACACATCATTGACATTATAAGCGCAGCTAATCCAGATAATGTCCATAAAATAATTAAAAATATGAATATACCACCCAATACTGTTGCACCTGTTGCACTCATTTTCTATTATATACTTATATAATATTATTTATTATATCTCTTATTTTTTGAATATCAATTTATCAATCCTTGCCAAAAAAATGATGATTTAAAATTTACAAACAATTTAAATGCTTTATAATATTCCTTTCGAAGTAATTATTTTCAAAATATTTCCTTTCGTAGGTATTGAATCTATTGTAAGACTAACCAAAATTTCAAAACAGTTCAATAAAAATAAGAAAAACTTATATTCTTATATTATATGCAACGATACTTTTCTATATCGATATATTAAATCTCACAATCTCAATCTCATTCGTATAATTACAGAAAGTTCTATTTCATATCGTCACTTTGATGAAATTTATAATAATATAAAAAATCAAACTTTGGATAATAATCAAGAAACATTTGAAATTTCAAACAATAAAAACCAATATAATATTAACAACACTTTCAGATTGTTACAAATGTTTAAATGTTCTATTGATTATATCATATGTCAAGATGATATATGCAGAAAAAAAAAGACATCGTATTATATCACAAAATTAATGAAATCATATATAACATCAATGTTTTTCGCTAGAAATAATGGTGTACACTTTTTCACATCATTCTTTCAAGATATAGAAATTTATTGGGAAAGGTCAAACATTAATCTTTATAACATTTGTGAGAATTTGAATCTAATGTGTATTGATAAAGATTCTCATATTCTTAAACACAATTTACAAACATTTGACGATACTATTATTAACAATAATGGGTCAAATATGATTTCAACTGTATTTATTATCAAAAAACTTTTCAAAAATAGCAATATCATTAAAGTTGATATATTGGTTAAATACATCATTTTCAGATATTTAAACTTTATGTTTCATATGAAATTTCACAAAAAATTGACGGTAAATAAGAACTTCATAAATTCTTCACTTATTTTTCTTCAAGATTTTGAATTTAAATTCAAACATTATCACAATCATCTCGTTGCTCCATATTTTCAAGAAAATATTCTTAATGAAATATCATTATATAAACAATATCTTGACGAAGATTTATAAATGTATTAAATTATGTTGAAATATTGATTATAAAAATTATAAACGTTTAAAGTTTCAAAAATATGAATATCAAAAACCCTTTTTTAACATAAAACTGGGAAAAATCAAATTTTTTTAAAGTCTAGGAAAGAGGGGGGGGGGAGAGAGGGTCCAAAAAGTAGTAAAAATGGTGTGGTTCTGTAGTATTTAAAAAATAGATTATATTATCATAATATATAAGATATTAGTAAAAAATAGTAAATGACATTTTTTTCTTGTTATTTATGTACATACTTTACTGATAGAAAATATAATTTACAAAAGCATATTGGTAGAAAACATAAGACAGAACTACAAAATAACGAATATTCAAAAAATGTAGAAAATGTTACCCCAAAAATAGAAAATGTTACCCCAAAAATAGAAAATGTTACCCCAAAAATAGAAAATGTTACCCCAAATAATTTACAATGTTCAAAATGCAATAAAATTTATAAAACTACAAGATATTTATATAATCATGAAAAAGTTTGTAATAAAGTAGATAGTCTTACTTGTCCAAGATGTATGATTTCTTTTTCAAACAGACATCATAAATCAAGACATGTTAAAGCTGACAAATGTAAAGCAAGAAGTATTATACATGCTAGAACACCAAACATTCAAAACATTACAAATAATACAACAAACAACATTCAAAATGCAGAAACAATAAACAATAATAATATAATTATAAATAACTTTGGATCAGAAAGAATAGATCATATATCACATGGTGAGATTCAAAGATTTTTGCTTTCTGGTGCAAATACTGTCACTTTGTATATAGAAAAGAAACATTTTGACAAAGATTTTCCAGAAAACAATAATATCAAATATACACACGATAATAGATGTCTCATAATGGAAGAAAATTCTTGGAAAGAAAAAGATATAGGTTTACTTTCTAACAATCTTGTAAAAGAAAATACAGAAGTGTTATTGATGTATTGTGATGACAATGAAATAAAATTATTGAATGATATAAAAGATACTGAAAAATATGAGCATATACGAAATAAACTTTTTATCATTTATAACAAAACAGATAATCAAAAATATAATGATGTTCTAACAAAAATAAAGGAACTGATTAAAAATTCATTTAATTAAATAGTATCAGGTTGCATTTTTGAAGTGTCATATCCCCAATGAAGTAATGTTTGTCTCATACCTTTATAGATATTTTCATCATTCTTTCCTATTTTGTTGATTATATTCTGTAACCGTTTACGAAACCTTCCATTTTCTCCTGCAATGTTTTTCCAACGTTTGATTTGACGTATGTCATCTTCAGTTCGACGACCCAACCAAAAATTACAATACCATTGAATCCAACCATAAGGGTCTGTAGATTCATGTATCCAACCTTTCATAACCCAAAATTCATAAGATGTTCCAACTTTGACCTTATATTTATTGATATTTTTATCATAAATTTCATTGGCATATTTATTACGAGGTATTGTTTTTAAAAAATCAAATTTGTTAAATTCGTTTTTGTACTTTTTACCAGAAATAGGAGATTCAATTGGTCTAAAATATGATCCACCCATAATACCTAATTTAAACATCTGTTCTGGTGAAATGTTTGGTTGAAATTCTGGAAAATCCTTAAAAATAATATCTTTCATTTATTATTTTAAAAGAAAAACTTTGAATAATCTTATATTTTTATTTAAAATTTTAAAAATATATTTCATTAATAGAGAACATGAAAAATTTCATTAAAGTTTTACAATCATATTATCCTTTTCTTATTGTTGTATTTTTATGGCTTGTTTTAAGTTTTCTTTATATTTATTTTACTCAATTTGAAAAAGAAATTATCATTGATGAAAAATTCACATACAGCAATAAAGGGTTATCACAAAGTATAAGTGATAAAAACAATATTGTCTATGTTGTAAATAATTCATTATTTTATTTTCATTTCACAAGTACGGAAGTTTTTAACAGTCTTGATATTGAAAATAAATACAAGGTTAAAGGTTATGGTATCAGGGTTCCTATCTTCGGAATGTTTCCTAATATAATCAAAGCTGATAAAATATGATAAAATATGAGATAATTCAAATAAAACATTGTTGCGATTAGATTTAAATAAGATGATAATCAATAAATTCGAGATGTTTGTTTGTATCAAATAACAAAATTTCATTGTGAAATAAATCAGTTTGAAAGTGTATCCAACCATCAAAATCATCATCAAATGCATGAAAGAAAGCGGCTAAATCATTGTCAAACCATTCACATGACTTTCTTTCGCATTTAGTTGGAGTTTTTATTCTTTTTTGTTCATTTAAAGCAAAATTAGCAGTTGTTTCAATCAAGAGACTTTTATACATTTCAGTACATTTGGTTACATATGTTTCTTTGTCATATTTTTTGGTATTATAATTAGACTCAAAATTGGTGCGAAGATAATAAAAGAATTTGTTTGAATCATTTTGAAGGTCTTCATATGTTATTTTTATCTAAAATTTTGAAAATTTTGATTATATTATCAATGTTACCCAAATCAAACAATTTGATTTCTTTGATAATTTTAAATTGCAATTCACCATCCGAAAAGATACGATATATCATTATATAAAAGCAAAAATATCAATTGATATACTTTGAATATTACTACTTTGTTTTCTAAGATATGAAACAACTTGTAGACATGTGTCTGCTAAATCGTCTTTTTTTTTATTTGAAGCAAAAAAATCACAAAGTCTGTCATCATTTTTAATATAATTATTACAAATTTCTATTGCATCTGACTTATTATATTTATATTTTTCTCTTTTGCTTAATGTTTCATTGATTTGTTTTGATGCAGGTTCATAATCATGATACTGAAGCTTAAGTGATGGATTTATCAGAATGACTTCTTCAACCCTTTGATCCCAATGCTTCAAAAGTTTAAAATATGAGAATATTAAATACTGAATTGTTTTCATAATACCATTTAAATTTGAAGGTTGGTTCTCTATTATGACATAATCAATTTGATGTATATCTATAGATTCTAGTTTTCCTATCAGTTCATCAAGTTCGTGAAACAAATTATTTGAAATATTTTCAATTCCTTTTACTTTCTTTTTACTTTCTGCTAAAACTATAATTCCCCAATCTATTATTGAAAGAATTTGATTCTCATAACGAAGAATACAAAAAGCTAAATTTTTTAAACCAATATCAAAACTGATATATATCATTTATATATAAAAAGGATTTCTTTTATATGTTTATTTGTTTACAAACTGCTAATATACAAGATAGTTTATCAAGTTCATTGGAAGAGTACATATCTCTGAAAATTGTTTAAAAAATAAAAGTTGTAATAAAATCTGAAATAAATTGTGATATGTACTCTCTGAAAAGGCTTAAAGCATCTATTTTACCGTTTTCATCAAGTTCATTGGAAGAGTACATATCTCTGAAAATTCTTTAAAAAAATAAAAGTTGTGATAAAATCTGAAATAAATTGTGATATGTACTCTCTGAAAAGGCTTAAAGCATTTGTTTTACTGTTTTTTCGAGTTCATTGGAAGAGTACATATCTCTGAAAAATCTATAAAAAAATAAAAGTTGTAATAAAATCTGAAATAAATTGTGATATGTACTCTCTGAAAAGGCTTAAAGCATCTATTTTACCGTTTTCATCAAGTTCATTGGAAGAGTACATATCTCTGAAAAATCTATAAAAAAATAAACGTTGTAATAAAAATCTGAAATAAATTGTGATATGTACTCTCTGAAAAGGCTTAAAGCATCTATTTTTTATTTTTATAAGATTTACGTAGATGCCCATCTCGTCGAGGTCAATGAGTCTCGTGGGATCCACGCCCATGACCCCTGCCACATTTTTCCAACCCCTTACCCCAGGCAAGCCCCACGCTTGCGCCCCCTCCAAGGGCCCGTTAATCGAGAAGAGGCACCTGGAAAATATTTTGTTATAACTATATAGAAATAATAATGGAAATGTTAAGAAGTGCGTATGAAAGAGATAAAAAGCTCAAAAATGAAAATGCGTATACTTTTGTAAGAAAGCAAAAAATTGAAAATGTAGAAAGAAATGTGTTTGTAAAAAAAATGCCTAGACCTGATAAATGGGTTACTTCAAGATTAGATCGCGTTATATATGATAAGTGGGTTGATAAAACGGTACCAGTAAATTCTACAGAGTATGTTAAGCACAATGGAAAGTTTATGCAATTAAAAAATTATAAAGAACTTCTGAAATCAAAGAACAAATATCCAGATTCTCAGAAGTTATCTTCTCCCGGAAAGTCATGCAAAAAAGACTGTTCTCTGAGTAAAAAAGAAAGTAATAAAAAAACCATATGAATGTATCAAAGTATGAATGTTGAATATTCGAAATCTAACAAGTCTAAATAGATATTATTTCAGAAAATCCCTCGTCAGTAGTAGGTTCTTGATTTTTTTAAAGCTTTTTTCTCTTCTATGATATATCCTTTATTATTTGCTTCATTAATATGATTTCTTTTTCTTGTGTTTCAATAATACTTTTTGCTAATTGTTTGAGTTTAGTATTTTTTGTTTTTTCATGTATTCTATGAGATGTAGTCAAAGCTGTAGAATGATGACTTATCATTCTTTTTAACCATTGTTTGTCATTGACAAAAATTTGTTTTCGCATTACGAACGATATTATAAGTGATAATGACACCCCTGTTAAAAATGTATACATATTGAAATGTCCAATTGAAAGATAATGAATTATTTCATGTGCCCATATCATATTAGACGCCATCAATAAACCTCCATAAATCAATGTTAAAGATATATAAAGATCGTTTATTTTATAAACTAAAACATTCATTGGATTAAAACATATCCCTACAGCAACCATAATAACGAACATTATTAATTGATTCATAATCGTTATCTCTACTTGTAACAATTATTTTTCTAACTCATAAATTAAAAAATGACCATTTTCTCAATCTCAAGTAATTCAAGTTATGTTAGCAGAAAAAGCAATCATTTTCAAACAACTATATAATGAATGGTTTGAACAAACAACAATTGATTATAATTATTTTGTTAACAAATATTTTCACGACATCAAATTTGCATTCGAATACGATATTAACAGTTTGAAAAAATATGATAAAGAAGTTCAAATTGGTTTCATTATAGCATATGACCAACTTTCAAAACCATTTTGTGAAAAACACAATATTGACGATATTTCATATTCTCAAATATATTCTAGAATTGCAGAAAAGATGTCAATAACATTTTTACACGATGACTCTTATAAATATTATGATCTAAATGTACAAGATTGGTATTATATTCTTATGCCATTTGTACATCTAGATTCAAAATCTAATCTCAAAACAGGTTTAGAAATTATGAAATTGATGTATCATAACCCATATATTTCGCAAAAGGATAAAAATATATGTAAAAAATTTATTTCAGATGTTGGAAAACCGGAAAAAGTATGTTGTTTTTCATAAGTCTAGGAAACACATGGGGTAGAGAG
>Ga0222718_10000983_pt1 | contig 28816 bp, 45 predicted proteins | sample C33_27DmetaG_FD_165045 | JGI IMG/M metagenome (GOLD analysis project Ga0222718, IMG submission 165045) | Estuarine water microbial communities from San Francisco Bay, California, United States - C33_27D | ecosystem: Environmental > Aquatic > Marine > Unclassified | place: USA: California...
TACCACTACGCTCAACAGCCGCAGCAAAACGCTCATCATAGCTCATATCATTCCATGCCCATTCTGGCGTTTTTAACTTGGCAATCATATATCCCATGCCAATCATTGTAGCAAAACCTGCAAAACGTGATTTAGTCTGACCTTGAGCAGCTGTCTGCAAAATATTCGTTAATGCAGACATAGAATAATTGTAAAACTGAAATGGCAAAGTCATAACACCAGATTCAAAACGAACATATCCTTTAAAGTCAGGGTCTTCTTGAATATTTGGCAAAAACTTACGCGCAGTATTTATTCTAAGAAAAATAGAACCATCGGCGTAAGTAAATCTTGTTGCAGGAGAAGAGCTAAGAATAGTGTTCCCAACACTTGAAGATACAGCAGCCCTAAATGCTGCAATTGTATCAGAAGAAACACCAGAAACAGGCCAGTCAGTAATATTTGCAATGTTTAATTTATTAGGAGTTTGTTCAATTGGCGCTTTTTTAATGATTTCCTTCATATGTTTAGGTGTAAGGCCATATCGTGCCATATACTCTAGGTCAAACTTAGAAGCAGAGCCATCTGACACACGCTTTGCAATATCTAAAAACCTATGAACAGACAAAGAACCAGACAAAGCCTTCAAACCAACAGTCATTGGACCAAGACCATTAAGTATAAAACCTAAATCTTTAATTTGAGACCAAGCCCTAGAACCTACTTGAGACCCAGTATCTTCAAGAATCCTTTGCTGAGTAACGCCAAGAGATAATTCTAACGCTTCTGCATATACATCCTGCACTTCTTTTAGCTGACGCTGCCAAGCTGCACTGTCAAATGTTGCAATAGCCCCTTTAAATAAATCCTTAAAACCGTTTTCCATAACAATCTTAGGAATATCACCAATAGCTGTTACACCAGCGCCACCCAAATAGTTCAAAGATGTAAACTCTTTTAAAAACTGAATAGCACGATTGCTAAGGCTTGATGGATCACTAAGAGTTGTTGCGGTAATACGTTGGTAAAGAATTGTAAGGTTTTTTCTTAACTCATCAGCATTTCTAACTGACATTCCGTTTTCAATTAAATCGTCAAATACTTCATCTGCCAAATCATTATATGTTCTATTTCCAAATTGTTTTGCAAAATCTATCTTTGTGCCAATTCTCATAGTGTAAGTACGAGCAACCTCACGTGCATTTGTATTAATAAAATCAATAACCTCTGCGTTACCTATAGCAATTGATCTACTAGGGTAATTTGTACTTCTAGATGTTGCGCTACGAGAAACATCATTGTCAGAAAGAATAGACCGTATAACACTATCAACATAAGCGTCTTGCGCTGGTATATTTCCTGTCAAATCTTTTGGCTCATACAAACCTGATTTATTATTATACTCAATGCCATAAGGATTTCGTCTAACATAATCAGTTAAAATCCTGCGAAGCTCTTTTGATCCCCTTTCATCTTTTGCAATTTTATCAACATTCCATTGACGAAGAAAATACGGTTCATCAGCACCAGATGGCCTTATTGGACCCTTATTTATAAAATCTAAACTGTTTTGTAACTCATTTACCTCTTCTTCAAGTTGCTTAACTCGAACTTTAAAGTGATCTATAGCCTGTTGGAATTTAGCTTGCTTATGCTTTGCTAATTTTTGTTTTGCTGTATTTAAGGCAAGTTTTTTAATTTGAATCCTGCTTTCAATAAATTGACCAGAACCCAAAACACCAGACAATTCGCCTTCATCACGTATTGTATTGTAATATCGTGTAAGAAGTTGAGCCGCTTCAGCTTCTTTTGGACTCATATTTTGATCGTTTTTAATTCTTTTAATATTAATTGTATCAATCCATTCGTCTAACGTAGGTGCCGATCTTAAAAGTCTACGAGCTACATTAGGCGCAACGCGAGGTGCATCAGTTGCATCTTTCCACAGCGTTGTAAGTTGATTTTCTAAATTAACAACGTCAGCTTTTCTGAGTTGATTTTGAATATGAACACTTGGAGGTAATGTTAATCCAAGTTTTTGCCCAGCAAATAACATAGAGCTATCGCCAGCCATAAGAATAGAAGTGCGTTTTAAATTATTAATTGCACTTTTAAGTTCTTTTGAAGCAGTTTTTGGAATGTTGTATTTTGTGATAGACTTTAAAGGCGTTGGCATAATGTCTACAAAATCAAAAAAACTTGTAGCAATTCCCCAAGGATCATCAATCTGTGATAAACCTTCATCCAAACGGCGCATGTTAATCTCGTCAATAATAATGCGACGATCACCAACTAAACCATTAATTTCCTCAAGAACGCTAGATTTTGCCTCAACGCTTAAAGGCGAAGAGTCATCTTTTAGCATTCTAAGATTCCCCTCAATTCTTTGATTTAAACTTATAGATGTATTTCTTAGAGCTTCTGTAGAAGATTTTTCATTAAGTCCAACAGACTTTAGTAAATTTACTCTCTCATTAGATTTTTTGGCAGTTTCTTTTAGGCGAGCCTCATCTGCAATAAATCGTTCCATTTCTGTAATCGTTTGGGAGTGCTGATTAAATCTGCGATGAGAGCTATCAAATAAATTTTGCACTGCTTTTTTGCCAGTATAACCCCCAGCAACAAATGCTGTACCTAAAGCGGTTGTAGTAGCAATATTAAACGCGCCTTCTCTAGGATCATAATCAGGAAGCACAGAAGCTCTAAGAACCTCTTCGCTGGTAGAAATAACACCACCAGTTACAGCAGCATTTCCAACGCTAGAAAGCATGCTGGCGCCTTTAAGCAGCCTAAAATATGGAATGTTTGCAGCATCAAAGGGTGCAGCAAGAAACATTTGCCCTAGTGTTGCTTGCTCAAACACCTTTCTATCAGCTTGTGACTTGGCCCATAGCTCTTGCTTGGCAAGCCATTCTCGCTTGGTATTTGTAAGATTTAATTCTGTTTGTATTGGCGCGTAAAAAGCACTCGCTTGTCGGTCAAAGTCTTGACGCTTGGCTCCATGAGCATAATGAAAATGCGCCATAAGAGGGTCTTTCCAGCGAGAAATGCCAGCATACGCAACCTCAGTCGTTGTAGTGGGGTAATCAAAAGTTGGGTCAGTTAACGGTCTAGGATTGTACTCAGCCATTATTTACCCTTTCTTTTTATATATTCCTTACGCACACCAATTGGCACTGGTATATTATTAAAAATCATTGTTTCAATTAAAAAATCTAATTCATTTTCAGATAACTTTTCTTTATTTTTAAGCATTGTTGTACCAACTGAACGTAAATCAATTGGACTTAATTGAGAAATTGTAAGCTGTGTATTTGTTTTTGGATCAGGCGCAGCTTTAACATCAATACGGAACTCTTTTCCACCTACAATTTTATCTCTTAATGGTGTTTCAGATTTTTCTTCAACCGTTGTAATTGTAATTGGAATGTCTGGTTTTGCTCTTCCAATTGCTTGTGCAATTTCTGGTGTGTCATCATTAAATAACGTATTTGGTATTATTTCTATGCCACCGTTAATTAATAAACGACCAAGCTGGTATTCTCTAACACCAAGCGCAGTATTGGGCGTATCAACAACAACAACTCTTGATCTGTCGCCTCTAAGTTGCGTTCTTGCTGTTGTTATTTCTGCTCCAACAAATTCAGTAGGTATTGCTGTTATAATTGATTTTGTTTCTTTTCTTAAATCAGTAACGCCAGCAGTTGCATTTACATCAAAGAACAGTGGGTCTTCATCTGTAGAAAGACGTTCTACCATTTTAGCAACACCTTTATAAAATTGTTTATGTTGCTTAGGAAATGCTAAAGAAGGCCCATAAAGCATAATTTGACTACCAGTAAACACACTGTAAGTATTTGGATCGTCAGCAAAACGATTTTCATAAGTTTGTGTAATAAACTCTTTTAAAACTGGCTTAGTAAATACAGAAGAAGCAGCCTCAACAAGAGGAACAAACTCATCATAAAGTTGAGATGGTATTCCATTGTCATTCAAATATTCTAATGGAGAATTGCTTCCTGTTTTTACTTCAAACATTTCTTTTGTTATTGGCTTTTTGAACATTTCCAATGTTTCAGTAACCATTTGTTGCCTAAATGTTGGATCAGTTACAGCATAGTTATAATACAGAACTTGTAAGTTACTTGCATTTTCAGACCCTAATGCAGCCAAAGCTCCAGTGCTAATCTTTATTTCATCACCTACTGGAGTAAACAAAAACTCTCTTGTATTAATCATTAAAGCTTCAACTTCAGCAAATGATGCTGTTCCTGTTAACACTTTAGTAACATTATTTTTCCACTCAAAAGGCATAGCATTGGGGTTGCTTTTAATAATATTAAGCATCTGAAACTCTTCAGCGCTTAGTGTATCTGGAGGACGAAGAAACAAATTACTTGGAATTTCTTGTTTAACTTGAGAGGTTATTACATTAGATATTTGACGTTGAGTTGATTCTTCTTGTGGATCAAGAACATCATTTCCAGAAAGATAATTTTGTTTAAATCTAAATTTTTCGTCTTCTTCTTGTTTTAATTTTAATGATGCTTGCAAGCTGTCTCTAAATGAACCAACACTTGACGCAATTGAATCTGCATTAGCTTGAACAGATACTGTGCCAACTTTAAAGGTTTTTCCCACTAAACTATCTAACAAGTTAGATAACTCAGGACTACTTTGCTCTAAACTTTTTTTAGAACCTCTTAACCATGATTCTATATCATCTAAAATCATTAGTTGTTGATTTGGTTCAACAGAATCCATTGGAAACTGCGATAAAAATGTATCGGTTACGGATTTTGAGGCATCAGTGTTAAGAATTTCTTGAACATTATCTACTACTACCGATTGATCTTGGCCTAATCTTTTACCCTCAGAAACAACCCTGCTTACTTTTGTTGTAATTGAAAGGTTATCTGTTTTAGTCTGTTGAACAGTTACCTTAAATTCTTCTGTGTTAAGATTAGCTATTTTTTTATTTACAGCATTTTGCAATTCTCTAACTTTTGGCTGAAGTTCTTTTGGGTTTGCACCTTTATTTAACATTTCAAAATCAGAAGATAGATTTATTAACCGATCTACACTTGTTTCTCCTTCCACAAAATTTAAAAAACCAGTAAAAGATTCTTGCAACGCTTTGGTATGGAGAGCGTCCTTTTGACTTATATCAAGTGTTTTGCCTTCAATAAAACCTTGTAATATTTTGCCAAATTCAGTTTTATTTTGATTAACAGAAGTAAGTATAACATCTATTTGATATTCTGGAGTGTTATTTTCAAGAAGAAACTGAGTTAAGTTAAAATTTGTACCGTTTTCTATATCGACTTTAATTCTGCTTAATCTTTCCTTTGCTGGTTCGCTAGAAGTATTTATACCGCTTAAAGATTTAGACAACAAACCAGCCGCAAGAGCGCTTCTGGCTTTTAAAATTTCTGTTTTTGTTTTCTTTAGCTTTTCATCATCTTCTGGATAAAATTGTAAATCACTCAAGTAACCATTTAAACTCGAAATAGCGCCTTCAATAAGTTGCTGATCACCAGAAAAACCTATTTTTTTATAAGTTCCAATTCCATTTAAATCTTCTAATAAAACCAAGGCCTCTTGCGTAACTCTTCTATTACGATCCTTTTCTGCTTCAGCCGCTTCTTTAGATAACTCAATACTGCGAGTAAGTTCAGCTTTCTCTATATCTGCTGCTTGTTGGCGGTCATTTGCAATTGCAGTTCCAAGAGCAGCCCCTGATTTAAAAATATCATTGTTTTCATTTGCAAACTTAATATAGTCCAACATATTGTCAGGCGTTGTAATAGCCTCAATAGATTCAATCAAATCTTTAGAATCTTGGCTAAGAGTATTGTAAAGCTCTTTGTTGTTAGGATTTAAGAAATAAAGCTGTAATTTAGACGCATCTAAAGCAACATTTGAGTTTTGCATGCCTGATTGCAAAACGCCTTGTGCAAAGGCTGTTAGTGCATCTTGCTTAAACTTTTGACGCTCTACATCAGAAGAAACACCTAAATTAGCATAAGTAACTTCCTTCCCATCAATCTCTTGGTTTAAAATTATAGCACCAACAACCCCCTGAGCAGTAACATTGGGATTGTCCATAAATGCGCTTTTTGTTTTAGCGCCTAAATTAAAAGCTCTTTCTAAAGTCTTTGCTCTAAAGTTTTCTTTTGATTGCTTTGCTTCAGCTTGCATTCTAGCAATCTGAGCAACTTTTAATTTGGTTCTTCCTTGCTCAAGATAGTGTTCGCCATATTTACGAATAACACCTTTATAAAACCCAGAAGAGTCCTCACCCAAACCAGCAGCATATTCTGAAAATGCTTGTTCAAATAATTTAGGAGCATTCCGTGATCCGCTTACACGTTGCATTAATATGTCAGCATATGAAGCCATATCATCATTAATAGATGTTTCAAATTCAGCTAAAAGATGATCCCTAAAGGCACTAGCCTCAATACGACCCATACCTTCGATCAAAGCCATACCAATAGGCTGCTTGGTTTCTTCATCAAGTGTAGTAATTTGTTCTTGAGTTAATTCAGAAACTTTTCTTGCACCACGCTCTTTAGCTGCTTCAACAGCTTGAGCGTAATATCTATCTCGAAGAGCATCAGCCCCACTAATAATAGCCTGAGCAAGTGGCTGAGAAGATTCAGAAGTTCTTGCTACACCAATTGGCTGTATGCCAAATTCTCTTTTTTGCCTTACAACACCAGCCATTATTAAGTATCCTTGTAGTCAGCGTAAGCCTGTAAACCACTTGACCCTGCTGCTAAAACACCTGCTAAAAGAGTTGTTCTAGCTCTTGTTTTTTCTGATTGTATTTCTTGTGTGTATTTTAACTGATTCATAAACGTCATAAGATTTATATTACTTACATCGTCACCTGTTTTTTCTTTCTGTCCTTTATAAAAAGCCTCTTGTGATGTAGTCAATTCCTCACTTTTACTTAAAAATACTGTATCGTTTATTGCCTTTGCTTCTTTAAACGCTTCATTTCTTAATCTAGCAGACTGAATGCCTTGAGCTTTTGCTAAAATTTTTTCAGTCCCCAAATTAAATGCTTTAAGTTCTGCATATTGTGACTCACCAATAGCACCAAAAAGTTGACCTGCTGCTTTTAAAGCGCCAGCAATTGCCAGCATTGTTGTTGGTTCCATTAAACTATCAACTCCGTAACTATTCCATTTACTTGCATAGTAAGCGGATCATCTTGTTCAATCGTAATTTGCGGATCACGACTATACCCCAAAGAACGAAACTCTTTCTTACCAGTAAATCCAGCAGCCATTGAAGGCTTTCTGCTATTTACCTTTACTGAGTTTGCATTCTTTAAGTCTAAAACAATATTGGTAATACCTCTTGGAGTTCCAGTTGCAGGTCCATTACCCATAGAAGCATCAACCGCATTCGTAATTATCTTTGCTGTGTACTTCTTACCCACATAAGCATTTGAATAAGTGCTTGCAGAAAGAGCAACCTGATTGCTCGCATTTACAGTAAATGCACCAAGAGAATACTGAGTAGAATCCTTGATTCCTATTACATCAACAGAATCGCCAGAAGAATACACCGCACTTACATTAATAAGATGCGTTGGCGTTGAATATTGATGAATCTTACTTGTAATAGGACCAGCAATATACATTTTTGAATTATCATCTTTAAAATATAATGCCTGACCCGCATAGTCTTCAGCATTAACTGAAAAGGAAACATTATCATATGAAATAGTAGACACATCCCAAGCTGTAGATAAAGAATATTGATAAACGGAATCTGTAGAAGATGGGGAATCAAATGCCCCCAAAATAAACATTTTAGTACCATCAGCATTAAAGAATAAATCTAAGGGCGCATCATAGCCTTGTCCAGTTAAGCTGAAATTTTGAGTGTATGACGCCGTAGATATATCCCATGCAGTAGACAATGCGTATTCATAAACAGCATCATTTTGTATTCCAGTAACAAACATTTTTGTACCATCTGGCTTAAAGAATATTCCTTGCGCAGATGTGTCTTGTGTTGCAATTGAGAATGTTTGTGTAGACGAAGAAGTTAAAATATCCCATGCAGTTGTTAAAGTATGCTGCTCAACAAGGTTGCTTACAAATGAAGGAATGCTTCTTACAATATAAAACTCTGTACCATCAGGCTTAAAAAATAAATTTCTTGGGTTGTAATCAGAAGCAAGTGTTTGCACATATGATGCAGTTGTTATGTCCCATGCTGTGCTTAAACTATATTGATAAATATCATCATTGGTTGTTCCAGTTGTATAAAGACTTGTTCCATCTGGCTTAAAAAATAAACCGCTCGGAGTAGCATCTTGTGCAGAAACGTCTAATGCAATAGAATCATAACTTGCATTAGATAGATTAGAACTTGCTTCAGTAATAGAGTTATATAACCAGAAATCTAAGCCAACTTCAGTATCAAACTCACAGAGTTGCAAGTTACCATCTGAGTCATACACATTAGCAAATATACGATCCTCAATAGCGCAAACAGAACCAAAAGTTCCAGCCGTTGTTACCCTAGTCCAAGCTGCTCTGCGCTCTGCTCTATTCGAAGTAAACAAAACCATTTCACCATTAGTCATGGTAAATGCAGCATAAGAATCTGGCAAACCAAAACCACTATGTGCAACAGCAGCATACTTTGGCGTATTAATTAAATGAGAAGCAATCGTGGAAATAGCAACAGAGCTATAAGCATCTTCTGCATCAGTATAAAGATACTCGCGTATAATCCTACCGTTTAACTCACAAAATATTGTAGCCCCATCAATCTCCACTGGCTTTACAAACTCAACACCAAATGGTGTTTGCTTTCTAATCTGCGCATTTGTTGGTGTAATGGCTTGGTTAAGATATGTCGGGACATACAGTTCACTTGATGCTGTAAACACTTGCAGGTCACGATTGGAAGTCAAGTAGCGTATTTCATTTACATCGCCTGTTGCTGCAATAAGATTAATAGAATCTGCATCAGCAGCCTCACCAACATCAAAGTTAAAGTATTCTCCAATCTTACTAAACCAAAGCGCATCAGGTTCAGCTATTGTCCCACCGTAAACCAATCTGTTTTCATGGAAGGTAACAGCAGCAGGGTATCCTCTTTTTGCTGAGAATGATTGCTCGTCCCAATCTGCCGTAGGTGAATGGCTTGAAATCGTTACATAACCGCCACCATCTTCAGCAGAAGACGCTGACCCACCCGCAGTAAATGTAAAGGTATTTTCATCAATAATACCGCTTACGGTTCGAGCGCCATTTAATTGACCAGTATTAATGCCACCAACAGAAGAGGCATTTAATATTGTAATTGATTCACCACCAGAAAAGCCATGAGCCAACATGGTAACTTCTACAATTGCACTGCTATCAGTAGTGCGAAGTGGATTTAAAACAGATAACCGCGTTGATAGTTCATCAACAACATCGCCAGTTGCTTGAGTAGCAGATTGAACACTGGTTATTGTAATCTCATTTCCACTATATCTTACAGTTACACCAACATGCAAAGAGCTAAGATAATTACCACCAGTCTGCGTTCCAGTAGTATCCCAATAATCAGCGCTTGTAGTTAAAGTAATTCCAGTGCCAGTTGTTGCGCTAGGGTCAAGTGTTACCCCTTGGCTTTGAAACTTAGAGTAAGGCTGAAAAGTAACGCTGTTATCTAGTCGCTGATCGAAGGTGTAAGTGCTGATTTCAAATGTTGTCAGACTTGTTCTTGTCAGCAATCTGGGCGCAAACAACGGATGACATATCCACATGACATCGCCACGCTGCGTTGTTGTATATTGTTTTAAGTAATCTTGATCGAATGGCAAAGCGGCTGCGCTTGTATCTTGAGTAACAGTAGCTACAAGACTTACCGTCCCATCTGTTAAAAGCCGAAAGCATCTAACTCTCAAATGCTCTACAGATATTATATACTCTTCATTCTGATCAAAAACAAAAGGAAACAAGTGCGATTGTTCTTCTTTGTTTATATAATCAAGCGTAGCAGTAACACCAACTTTTAAACTATAGTTCGTAGGTGCAGTATTTATCGAAACAGCGGTTACGGTCTTAAAAGACTTAGTGCTAGTATAAGTGAAAACACTTTGACCATCATCCAATCCAATAACTTCTGTTTGAGAAAGTCCATATATATCTGTACCTGTAATTGTTACATCAAAAATTCCAGCAGGGGGACCAAGAAGAGGAGAGCCAACAGTATTTTGTATGTAAAAAGTCACAAATCTTCCAGCACCGCTAAAAGAAGCTACACCCCCAGAAACAAAAACACCATCTAAAGGAAAACTTGTTTCTCCCGCATTTGTAAACTGAAGGGTAATACCATCGTCATCAGCAGTACCAGTGCCATCAGAAGCAACGTACCTTAATCCATAATCATAGATATGTTTTAAACCGTATCTTTTTTTCAAAGACCCTTCGGCAGTAACCACCATATTCTCTACACGCTGCGCAGATGCAGGATACACCGCAGTATCAGTCCTCATTACTAATAAATCACTGACTTCTCCAAACTGAAAGCTGTTCTGAGCAACTCTAACTTTTTGCATCAACTGCGCCTTTCAGCAATAAACCTCGATGTGTGGAGTTTTCTGGTGGTCTGTTGTTGTGAATCCAAACGCCTCGCCTTTATAAGCTGGCGCTCTGCCTTTTCCTCAAAAGCAGTCGCCAATGAAGCATCCCTAGCAACAGACATAGCAAGCATTGAAGCAACAGATAGCTCAACACCAGTAATAAAATAAGAAGGCCAGTTAGCCTCGTCAGCCCTAAAGATATAATCAGCAATCACAGTATCAGTTGTTGTTGCATCACAAAACGCATTGCCTTCATAAATATCATATTCAATTGGCAGGTCTTGGATTGTAATTACTGAAATCATCAGAGAGTCGGCTGGCAGCGCATAAGAAGCATCCCACCTTGTTAAAGGTGCAGTACCATTTCTAGTAAGCTGCGCTTGTTTAGATGCAAACCTCCATCTTGTGCTGGTCAAAAGACCCTGAGCAATATCCTCATATACAGCATTAGCAACCGTTGCCTCGGCAGTAGAGTCGCTAAATGAAGAAATAGCATCACCGCCAATCAGGAGGGATGCTCTTGAACAAATCAATAATGGTGTGTTTGCTATCGTTGGCATGGCAGTATGGGGGCCGAAGCCCCCATCCCTTAGTTGTTGTCTAAGACTTCAAAGACACCATCGTCATCAATAACGACAGCACCCATTGACATCATAGAGGTTGCAAGGTGTGAAACCTTCTGAGGTACATAGTTTACCTCAGTCTGAACATCAGAGTTAACTCCAAGTCCAACAGCAGTTGTGTGGTATGCAAAGTTCTTACCACCAGCAACAGCAGACGTTGAGAAAATCTTGAAGCCCAAGAACTCTTTCATTGTCATGCCGCCAGCATATGGCAGGTTTTGTGGTCCAACAAAGTCAGAAGATGCAAACTCGTTGATTGCATACAAGTCAGCAAAACCAGCAGGAGACATAGCAAGATAGCGCTGTCCGTCTTCTGGAACATCTTCATTGCCGAATGTTTCAAACAATGTAAGAAGGTCTACTTTTTCAAGAGCAGATGCAGTATCGTGAATCTGAGTAGCATTAGCACCAGCATCCATAGCTGTTGTAATCAATTCATCAGTCTTACGACCAAGAGCAGCAGCAGCAGATTGTGCTACAGCTTGACGCTCGTTGATGTTGATTTTCAATTCATCCAGCTTGTCGATGTACTCCGCAGCGTAGTGATCTGTCATCGTTGCTTCGACATTAGTGTGTACCAGCTCCATTGCAGTTACATCACCATTGCGAGATTTAGTGCTTGCAGTACCTTTACCAATTACTTGGAAACGAGCAACTGAGCCAGTTACGTTCGAAGAGCGAACAGTGTTACGGAATTTGGAACCCATACGCTGATACGCCATGTGAACTTCTGTCTCAAACTGCTTGATAAAGGCTTGGTCAATTGTATTAGCCATTTATACAGTCCTTATGAGGTTACAGATTTATCGTCGGGTGTCCGCTCTCTCACGTCAGCAAGGGTATCCTTTCGGGCCTTTCAGTGCATTACGGGCCGTGATGTGCCATCGTAAACACTTTTTCTGTTGGGATTGCAACGCACAAACTCAACATACTTCTGAGAATTGCTTTCTATTACACCAACTACCTCAAAACCAAGCCATGTCGCCCACTGCACCATAAACTCATAATCAGACAGGATTGTCATAGACATCATGTCTTGGGTCTTATCAAAGAAGTTGACTAGCATTTTTGAGCCACGCGCTATTGGCACAAAGTGATCCGCAAAGTCTTTGGAAAACATAGAGAACATTTGCGGAAAGTCTTGGTCTTCATTGTACCAAAGACCCCCCACCATTAGAAATGACTCGCCCTCTTTACGAGCTAAGTAGCACTCAGAGGATTCATACATTTCAATCAGAGCTTCTTCTATATCCAGATGCCCTAGAAGTTTTAGCTCTCGCTTGTTTTCTTGGCTAAGATTTAAAAGAACCTCTTCTATGTGGTGAGGCAGAAAAGGGGTAAGGTAATACTTGCCCCTTTGCAGAATCTTAACTTCATTTGTATATTTGCTGGAAGCCATCTGTAACTTGCTTAATGAAGTGTGGATCGCGGTCTTTCCAGTATCTTGGGTCATTCATCATCTCCCTGAGTTCTTTTTCGCTGGCTCCCGCTACTGCCTGAGTATTGCCAGCAAACGAACCATCCTTCATAGCTTCCATAATAGCTTCTAATGCAATGATACCCTCATGGGATTCACACATTCTTTCTATTGCAGGAAGTGCTGCTTCTGGAAAAAACTTATTGGCAAACAAAGATGCAGCCTCAATGCGCTGATCTGCATTGTCACCCAGCATTTTTGCCTCTGCTTCAATGTCAGGCGTTGAGCCATTCATTGTTTCAGCATACATGGCAATGCCCTTTTCAAACTCTTCCTGAGAATACCCATTCTCAAAAGAATGCTCGGCCCACCAAGATAGCAGCTTGTTATCTACAGCAGAAGACTCGTCTATAGATTCTGGAAGCTGATAATCACCAGCGCTTTCTGGCCTGTCGCTAAATGCTTCAGACTGTATTTCTTCCATAATTCTATTGCGGATGTCTTCTTCCTTAGTGCCAAGTTTGGATTCAAGTTCCTTGTATGCTTTGGCTAAGTCTTCTCCGCTATTGTATTTCTCTGGCAACCATTCTGGTCTTGAGGGGGCTGCTGCCTGCTCAACGTCTTCCTGAGTTACAAAATCGCGCCCATCGGCTTCTGCTACCTCTGCTGCTTCTTCACTCATTTGTTTTTACTCCTATGTGCATGAGCAATCCTTTGCTCAATCATTCCCACAAAATAACGCTGGCCTTCAAGATGACGAAGCTCTTCCGTAGAAATATTCGGGCCGTTCACCAACTCAATGGTAACGGATCGAAAGTATTTCAAAACTTCTTGACCTGTTGCGCTAGAAAATATCTGGGCAATATTCTGACTTATCTGGACATCTCTGTCCGAACTACGTTGAATACCGTCTATTCCAATATTAACCTTGTTGCTCAATGGGCATACCTTGCTGTTGTTGTGCCAGTTGCTGCGCTAACGCAGCTATCTGTCTACGCTGTTCTTCGTCACGAATCAAGCTCTCTGGCACACCAAATTTCTTAGCAAGGTAAATAGCTGTCTGTTCACCATCAATAAGTAGCTGCAACATCTCTGGCCCAAAGCCAGTGCCAACCATCTCAATAAACCTAGCAACGCTAGAAATATCCTGATTGGCTTGCGCTTGAGCAAGGGGAGATACAGAGCGCACTTTAACCTCACGACCATTTATAGTCGGAACCTCAATGCGCCCTTGTTTCTTGAGAATATAAATAACACGCTGCAAGACAGGCTGAACCAACTCAGCTTGCAGTCTACCAAATGCAGCACCCATTCTTCTCGAAAGATCAGCCATTCTTTCTGCAATCTCAGTTGCAGTCGCAGGGGTTCGATCAGGATTCCCTAGCATATCGTTGTAAAGTGCGCGTTTAATATTCAATCGCATATCACTCAACACAAGTTGCGCCACATCAAAACGACCAGCCGCTTGAATAGGCTGCAATCCAGCAGACCCCATAGCCTTTGGTATTATAGTCCCTGGCACTAAGTTAATGGTATCTGGATTAATGACACCATCATCCTCCATTTGGTATATACCTGATATGGACATTTGGGCATTTTCAAGAATCAACTCAATCGTAAGGTTAGTTGTTTTAATGGAAGACAGAGCATTAATAAGAGGCCCACGTCCATAAACCTCACCAGCACACTTAGACCATCTAAAGCAAACAAATGGATTAGACCCAACTCCACTTAATTTCTTATAATGTAGTATAGTTTCTGTGGTCATACAGATTGCATAGTGAAGGTAGGATTCCTCATTCTTTGTTGAGTAGTCACGGCAAACTATTTCAAGAACAGTTGTTTCCCTGTTTGCTCCCATTTGCGAAGTAACTTTGTTATCAAAGGTTCCTTTTGGAAACATCAAAGGCAAATGGTCAAATTTAACCTTCTTACGTTCACGGAATACATGATCTATTCTATCGTCGGGGCCAGTATCAAGTACGACATGGGGTAGGGGAATTGCAGAAAAGTTTACTGGGTTAAGTGAATCGCCTTCCTCGACGCACAGGATACCAGTCCCGACAGCCAAATCCATGAAGGATTCATGGACCTCTTGGCTAAAGTTTGAGTTCTGAAGTACCTCAAAAACATATTCAGTAACTTCATCTAGCTCATTATCAATTGCTTCTCGTTGCTCTGGGGGTATTTCACTGCCTGATATTAAGTCTGCCCAACGCGCATAGTTTGGAACAATGCCTGATTGTAAGCGGCTTGCAAATTCCTGAACGCCAACAACAGCAGTTTCGTCAAAGATTTTATCGTCCCTGCGCTGTCCGTGTTCTTCATAGTAAAAAGATTCACGCTGCGGCAAAGCGTACTCATAGCACTCTTCAAACAGAGGAACCCATTGTTCCCGAAAGGCTTTCGCCTTCTGGTACTTTTCAATATAACGCTTTGCTACCTTGTCCATTAGTAATTGAACCTACCAAGAAATCCAGCGCCACCAGCGCGGAATAAAGAACGACGACCAGCGCCACCGCGCATACCGCGTCTTTGTGTTCTTGCTTGTAATGCCTCTGAAATATCTTCCCGCTTTTGCTCTGCAAGTTTTTCAACTTCTTCACGCTTTGCAATATCAGCTTCTACTCGTTGTTCGGCTGCTGCTTGTTTTTCTTCTCTTCTTGGGCGAGGACCACACATAACAATCTCCTTTTTGCTTTCCTATTCATAAAGAACAGAAAAGATCAACGCACAAAGATTACATTCTTGCCCAAACACTCTGCCGTTTTTTCTTGGGCGACTTACTAAACACATCGAAGTTTCTCTGAGCAACAACAGGTTTTAAGGGTTTTTGAGTATTCATCAAAGCCCTACCCTCACCAGCACCTAAGAATAAATACTGAGCCGCATCGTGAATGTGGCTAAACATATTCTTGTCTGGTTTATCAGCATATCGCTCGCCAGATACTTCCATTCTCTTATAGGAATACCCACCCTCAAAGCCCTTAATAAGCTGAGAGCAGCGCCTATCAATTAAAAGTGCTGGCTTCCCTTCAACCATCTTGGTCAGCTGGGAAGAGACAGCCTCAAGTCGAAGGTCAACAGAGTTGGAAGGCGCGGGGAACGCCCTCAAGCCAGCACCGCGCAGAATGTGGAAAGGTGTGGATTCATCAGTCTGCGCTCTAAAATCACCAGCAGGATCACCATAGATTATAACCTCGGACGCTGCCGCAAAGCGTATTGCAAGCTCATTCCTAAGAACTTCTGCAAAACGCACGATACCCATGTCTACCGCCACTATTTCTGACTGCAAAAACCATCGGCCCCTGACCTTCTGACCAAGAACGGCGGCAGGAGTCAATCCAAAGTCTACGCCAACATACACTGGGGTATTGGCTGCTATTGGTATTTCTTCCTCTGCAATGTGAACTTCTGAAGCAAACATCGGATATACAGGCTTTCCATCTTGAATATGACCCAAGCGGTTCATAACATAAACATCTATCCATGATTTAGTCTTACCTCGAATAAGATTAGGATAATATGTCTTCAGCATATTCTTTGTGTTCTCAGCCTTTTTATTAGGCTCGTAATCTTCTATCTCGCCTTCTTGGTTTTTAACCTCGAGCATGCCAGAAGGTTGGGTGTAAAAACTCCAATTGTCTGGCTTGACCAGCATCTTAGCTTGCTCACGCGGTATATGATCTGGGATTGGAACCTCACCAGCCATGATAGGCCACCAATGGTCCTCTTCGGGAGCGTTGGTATCGGCAATAACGCCAGTCCAAGAAGGACCGCCATCACGCATAGAAGGATAACGCCCAACACGCATCGTACAGGCATCAATAATCGACTTAGGAATCTCTCGCGCCTCGTTGATCCATATACCTGTGAGTTCAAGTGAAAGCAGTTTCTTAACATCTTCGGGCCTATCAAGAGCCAAGAAAAGAACCTCAAGGTCAATATCCCCCTTTTTAATGTGGTGTGTGTATGGCACCGACCAATGAAACTTACCCCAATCATTCTCAGGAAACCAATCAAGCCAAGTCTTAATCGTCGTTGTTCGAAGCTGCGGGTTGGTATTTCTGATTATAGCCCATCGGCTTTTGCGGATTCCATCGGGGCCTTTCTTCTGAATAAGGGCGCGGCGGAATACCTCCACACAACAAGCCACAGATTTACCAGAACCAACAGGACCGCGAATCCCGCGAAAGAAGGTATCATCCTTCATAAAGAATTTTAGTACGTCACCGTCTGGCTTGTACTTGAAGTCAATCATCTTAACCCTGCGTCAGTACCCTGCTTGATAATACGCTCTGCAATCTCAGGGCCAATACTATCAATCATCTGATCTAGCATATAATTAGTTACAAACATCTTGCCATGCTTCTGATCGAAGAATTTAAAGTGTTCCTTCTTAACTATATTGCGTAAGAGATTAAGCTCTTCCTGCTTGAGCGTATTTACAAAACTCACTTCTTTGCTTTCTTCCTAGTGGGTTTCTTCTTAGATTCATCGACATTAGGCGTAGAAGGATCATCAGCCTTGAATGTTCCTTTTTTCGTTCTGGCCTTTACTGGCTCTGGACCTTCCTCCAACTTAACAGAATAACTCATATGAGTTGCTTCAGTCCAAGTAAAGCCATGAAGAGTGTGAGTGGGACCAGTCCATAACTCCTGAGTATTTCTAATATACCAAGCCATTATCCCTTACGTCCCTTAGCCGCCATCTCTTGAAACCGCTTCTTGCCATATTTCTTTCTGCCAATCGCAGCCGCAAGCGCCTTCGGGTCTTTAACATCTTTCTTTTCTAACTCTCGCACCAGCAAAGAAAAGCGTTTACCAGTTCCTAGTTTCGGCTTCTTCATGTTCTATGCTCCATCAATTCAGCTTCTTCTTAAACAATGTGCCTTTTGCAGTGGCGCCAGTACGCTGACTTAAATCTGTCATTGCACCACCACCACGCGGCGATAAGTCTTTTGCTTTTGAAAATAAAGATTTTGACTTAGCTTTACTTGCCGCTTCAGCTTTCTTAAATTGATCTGTAGAAGAAACAGACTTTAATGTCTTTAGATATTTTTGATTATTTGAATAGTTTTCTTTGGTAAGTTTTTGCATCTCAGATGTTGAGATGCCTTTATCCTTAGCATAAGCAGCCATCTTTTGCTTTGAATCAAGGCGTTCTTTTCGCTTTGCTTGCTCAATTTCTGTCCGCTCAATAAGGGTCCTTATTTCCCTAACATTGTAGGACTTTGTTTCAGAACCTAATGTAACTTTAAACTTTTCCATTACGTTCTATACTTTCTTACTTTCCGAGCAATTGCTTTCGGTTGAGCCACAAACTGCTCACCCTTTGCCTTACCCGCTCGTTTAGCTCTGGTTGTAGCTGCATATTCAGAATCACTAAGAGCAGCGATAGCCTTAGCAGGTAAGTACCGCTCACCAGTCTCACTAGACTTCTTGCCAGACTTGGTTCGCCACTTCTGCTTTCCCCAATCCAGCAAAGATTTCTGAGAAGGTTTCACGTATAACCTCCACCACGCTTCTTGTATTCCTTGGCAAGCAACTGTGCCTTCCGCGCAGACCACTGACCAGCAGCAGTTCCATGAGTTGCCCGCGCCTTAATCCTCTGGAATAAGGACTTTCTCATCTTAGGCTTAGTATAATTGCCAGCTTCATTTACCGCCATTGATATACTTACCTTCCATGTCCCACTTCCGCTCTATCCGCTTGGCTCTGCTAAGAAGAGACTTATACTGAGGATTCCTATCACGAATGTAAGTCGCAACATCCATCATCACATTGTGATAACGCCGCAACCACTTGTTTGGTTGATCCTCATCCGTCACCTTGTCAGGAATATCAAACGCACTCATCTGCCGAAGCAAAGTGTCGTATCGCTTCTCTTCACTCACTTTTCTTTAGCCGCCATAATCTTTTTCTTCAAAGCAGCAGGAAGTGTCTTCTGCTTCTTAGTCAGCATACTCTTCTTAGGGCGACCAACCTGACTTCCATAAGTACCTTTACCCATCGGCATCAGCTCATCCTTTCCATAGGCATCAACAAACTACGCTTTTGCATTCCAACCCTGCTCGGAACATCCTTAAATGTCTGCTCCTTCCGCTCAATCCTTTTCATAGACAAAGAAGGTAAAGGACCAAACTCAGGCTTCATTTCCTGATACATCTGTTCAGCACTTTTGCCACCACCACCAAAACACATAACTTAAGCCTTTCCCGCATTCTTATTACGCTTTATCGAACGATTTCTAGCACGCGCCAACATCCTTAAATTCTTAGAAGAATTATCAAGCGGATTCCCATTCTTATGATCTACATCCCGACCGTCATCCTTAGAAGCCTTGCCCAACTTAATCATAGTATGACGCGCCTTCTTCCGCGCACGATTATCCTTCATCCTCTTAGGGGACTTGTCATACTTCCCCTCGCCACTCATAGAATAATCCCGAACGTATGATGGTGAACTAGGCATTCTTCTTATGCCTCTTAGCAAAATTACGCGCAGCCTCTACACTGCCGAATCCCCAAGCCTTTAATGCTAAAGCCTTCCTCGTAGGACGCCCCTTCTCATCCTTCATCGGACCCTTCATCCCAGCAAACCTAGCAGCAAACGAAACCTTCCTAGCAAGGCGCTTAGAACCAGCAGGAGGCTTATCCTTCACAGGAGGCTTTAAATTAGCACCTTCAGTCCGAGCAAAGTATCTCCTGCCCGCCGAAGTTAATCCACCCTCTGGGTCTTTATGCTCTTTTCGCATAACCAACACTCTTCAATAATAACTTAACCCGAGACATGTCATCCCTAGGTGGTGCCTTCTCAGCTTGTTTCGCAAATCTAGCCATAACGAACCTATACTATAAAAAAAATAATTCTGACAATGCACAAAACCTTGAGAGAAAAAAATGCTAGTGAGGGACCACTTACAGGTAAGTACTGCAAGTTTTTCCCCCCACCCCCCTAGCCAAGGTCAATGCTCACACGAATATCCCCAGCCACTTGAACCTGCGCACGATCAATAGGTTTATAGCCAGCCCTGTCCAGTAAATCCTTGCTCGCTTCTAGCTGAACATACTCAGATTTAGCACCTTGAGACAGCCTACGCACAGTTGCCAACGCACTCGTAGCTGTTATCCCAAATGTCTCATTCATCCTCTGCTGCATATACTGTTGCACGTGTGCAGCTTTTAAAGCCCTGTGTGCACTTACTCTTCCACTCTCGCCCTTAGCATAACCAGCGAGTTCAGCAGCCTTAGCTATACTACACCCTTCTGCTACGAGTGTATCCACCAGAGCCATCTGTTTATCAGTCAGTTTCTTAGCTGGAAGCATATGTTAACTTTCTATATCTACCGTGTATAGCTATAAGGATACAGACTTTCAGTCCAGTTGCTTAGTGGTGAAGGACAGTGCTATGTCTTTCTTTGCTCAAAGGATTAAGAATTGTATCTATATCCTCTGGCCTTGCCCCCCCTTCCCTCTTCCCCCCCACACTAACACGATCTGTCAATAGCTTGTCAAGCCCTTACGTTACGTCAACTTAATATTTATTTGGAGGATGGCCGTTGCTGGGAAGCTATCCGCTAACCATTGTAGTCAGTCTCTCCACATCTGCTATAACCTGCTTAATCTGTCCATCCCATTCTCTGCGGCGCAGACGCGCCTGTTAGTAGGGGGGATTGATCGTGCAAATCCCCCCTGTGACCCCCAAAAGCGTTCTCAATGGTGCGCTCACGCGCTCATTCTCATTTGGATTTATTTCACCCACTGCGGACAGGGGATTCGGGGCGTACCGTCTGTATCAGAAACCATTGCAGTCTGGGCGTACTCTTGTGGCTGCGGTCGCTGTTAACCCTGCCGCGCTGGCGCTGTTGCAGGGGCGACCTCTTGCGGAACCAACACGCCGTGCAGTGGCGCGGGTGTTGCAGTCAGCAATGGTATCTGATTCAGATGCGCTGAAGCGCACCCCGAACGCCCTGTCCTTGGGCTGAAAGAAATCTGGGGTCGCACACACAACTTAGAAAAGAAATGGAGAACAACAATGACTACTTCAAAAACAGCACCACAAGCAAAAGGCAAAATGGCGAACAACAAAACAGACAACCGCCCTGCATTCTACGACGAGATTGTCACTCACGCAGCATCACAGGCGGGATTGATCCTCGACGCTTGCGAAACCATCACCACCCATTGCGGATTGACTGACAAAAAAATGGAGAATCTCGCGGGTCAGCTATGCAGCGCATCCGACTTCCTAATGAAGTATCCGCTCAATGACTGGAAACAAGCCGAGCAACGCCGCATTGACGCCGAAGCCAACTGCCAAGCCGACCCCGACAACGCAGAGTTTGCCGACATTCTCGACCAAACCATGCAGAGCGAGGAAGATAATTTCATGATCTACAAAGCGCTGGAAATGTTCAAAGTTGCAGCCTACAAGAATTATGAAACGGTCACAGGCACCCGCTACATACCCCTGAACCAACGACCGAATAAAAACCAGCGGCCCAGCTTCAGGAAAGCAGGATGACAACCAACCACAACGGGCCAGTCTTCGGATTGGCCCAAAAAATTTTTCGCTCGCTGGCGCTCGCTCGCTGGGAAAATCTCATGATCTATCTAGCAATTACCAACCTCAAGGATTCCCAACACTCCGCGGGCCCCCTCCACCCCCCCCCCCCCCGCGGGCCTAAAATGAGTGTTGCGCTGTTAACCTCGTTTCACTCGGGCGCAATCACTTTCGCCCACAGGCGATTACGGAACCGCAGACTCAAGAAACCACCCAACCACCCCGCCAACATCACCCAAAGGGGGGTACACTCAGGACTTTACTACGGTGAGATGAGCATGTGCACATGCACCAAAACTTGTAACTAACGTGAGGACAAATATGAATCCATACAAAATAATTGCCGATATAATCGGAATCCTAGCCATCATTGTGATTGTGCTAGGAATCATGCTGATGATTGCAGCAGCAATTTAAATGACGCTACGTCATTATTGCTTTTTAAATAAAGTCACTGCTAAAGTGCAGTGCATAACAAAGGAGAACAGAAATGAAACTTAACTACATCGACATTGATGAGACACCAGTCTCAGTAACTTTTGTAGCTGATGAAATCAGAATGATAAATTCTTTTTTCAAATACACAAAAGATGAAATTTCAAATTTTAATCGCAGTTGTTCAATGGAACGCATTGCAAAAACGTTCGAAGAAATAAACACAAAACTTGAGGAGAATCACAATGCTTGACTTTACAAACTCATGGGACTTTCCAATCGAATCCCAGCCAATCTATAACCAGCTTGGGCATGTCATTGAAGGGCATCAAAGTATTGTCCGTACTGATACAAATGAATCTCTTGGTGTTCACGGCTCACGATACAAAGCCGTGTCACATCAGGACGTAGTGGAATCAGTGGTTGACGGTATCAAGACTGCCGATCTGTCCAAAGACTACGACCTTTACGTTGACGTAATTGAGAACGGACGTAAACTTAGAGGCGAAATTTTATTTAATGATCTGACTATCGAACCAGCAGTCGGAGACTATGTGAAGTTTCGCGTTTCATTCTTCAATAGCTACGATGGCAGTTGGTCCTTTTCTCAGCTTGCTAATGGCTTACGGCTATGGTGTCTCAATGGCTGCACGACAGCCGATACTGTGGCGCGTAGTAAATACAAGCACACCACATCTATCAACGTAGAAGGATCAGCAGCCAAAGTTGTTGCTGGCCTTGAGCACTTCATGTCACGCAAGGAAGTGTGGCAACACTGGATGCAAACTAAACTTGAGCAAGAGCAAGTAGAAAACTTCTTCAAGAAAACAGTTTGCAAATCTTTCACACGCCAAAGGGCTGTGACCAAGACCAATGAAAAGCAATTAGAAAACTTGCTTAAAATTTGGAGCGAAGAAAAAGCTGGCTTGGGTTCTAACAAGTGGGCTTTGTACAATTGCCTGACATACTGGGCAACACACACCAACGAGTTACGCTCGCCAGAGATTGCTCGTTACAACAGAGAGATTTCAATTGCTAATGCAATGAAGTCTACACAATGGGAGAGTCTATAATGATGACACGCAAAGACTTTGAATGGATAGCGGATCGGTTTGGTCCGCTAGTCTTCTCGCCAATCACAATCGAAAAGATTGCTGATGATCTTCAAGAAACTAACCCACGGTTTGATCGTGATAAGTTTATTCAACGAGCCGTAGCAGCATGGGAAAAACACAATGACATCCTCGACGATGAAATCCCCTACTGAACTTTGTCCTGTTTGCGTAGGCGATGGGCAAATAGAATATGAAATCACAAAGCGTCAAACATTTGGTCGTGACATTGGTTACATAGATACTGAATGGGATGACTGCTATCAGTGTGAAGGAACAGGAGAAGTGCCAATAGCAGACTACCTATTGACGAGCAAGGAATGAATACTGCATAAGTGCAGTATGAAATCGTATCTGACTACACTAACTGATAAAGCAAATGAGTATGATGTTTCCTTGCTCAAAGCATTCAAGCAAGCAAGCATACCCACATCCACATACTACCGCGCTCAGTCTAGTGGTCAGATACGATACGAAACTGCATTGAGGGTATTCAATGCCATTGAAAAGCTACACGTACTACAACAAGCCCGTGAGCATACCCAAAGACTACGAGCGTCTGGTAAAAATATTAATCGACGCACGGTTCGCGCAAAATTTAAGCCAAGAGTCGTTAGCTCATAAGATAGGGTGTGCAACTTCGCTGATCCACAAGTGGGAAACTGGCAAGCGAATACCCTCTGGCTTTATGTTAATGTGCTGGCTTGATGCTTTGAACTGTGAAATCGAAATCAAAAAAATCCCACAGAATCGTCTGTCTTAAATGCCAAGTAAAAACCGAATGGTTTGTGGCTATCTTAAAACAAACAAATGATAGCTATGAAAAGCATTGGTATATTTGCAGACGCTGCTATGAGGAAGACCAATGGCAAACCGTAATAAAAACAAAGGAACGTACCACGAGAAGTGGTTCGTCAAGTGGCTCGAAGCGGCAGGTATCAAAGCCAAAAGGCAACCCCTCTCAGGCAGTCTGGGAGGCGAGTATAGCGGCGACATCAAGCTCGAACTCAACGGACACGAATTGGTAGGCGAAGTCAAATACCGTGACAAGTCTAGCTTCCCTAGTCCCTTCAAAGTTTTAGAAGGCAGAGACATTGCCTTTTACAAAAGGCGGACAGGCGATCCGCAAACTCTAGTCATCGTATCAGGTGACACATTCCTTAAACTAATGGAGAACAAAAATGCTATCTCAGAATAAACAAATCTTGCATTACTTAAAATCAATGGGATCAATTACACCAATAGTTGCTCTCAATGAATACGGATGCTTTAGATTAGCTGCAAGAATTAAAGACCTGCGCGATGAAGGTCACAACATTCTGACTGAAATAGTTTCTAATGATGGCAAGAAATACGCTCGGTATTGCTATATAAATGAGGCAAACAATGGTTAAGAAACTATCTAATATGGCTGATGCTGCCATCTGGGATGCACAAGTCAACAAGTCTTCTACGAATCCTGACTACAATCGCGCTATCAAAAAGGAAGGTTTCTTTCTGGACGCGCACCAGATTGTAGCCAAGCGCATAAAGAACGGAGAACCTGTTGGCGAGTTCTGGTTGCGCGGCAAAGCCAAAGAAGCACTGCTAGATCAAACCGACTTAAAGCAAAGTGACTTCTCAAAATACAATGGCTGGCTTCAAATGTATGGCAACTATCCAGAAAATAATTCTTGATATAACTGCGTAAGTGCAGTACCTTACCGCTTATAATATAAGGAGAACATCATGAAACGAACAGGTTTCATTGGCGGTAGTGATTGCGTAAAGATCATGCAAGGTGATTGGCAAACACTATGGGAAGTAAAGACAGGGCGTAAACAACCTGACGATTTATCAGACAACATTGCAGTGCAGCTTGGTAGCTGGACTGAATCCTTCAACCTGTCTTGGTTTGAAAGGCAACACAACTGTGTTCTTTCTGGGCATCAATATGAATATGAACAGATTGTTGGTACAGTGGCTTGCCGTGGCACAGTGGATGCACGATTAAACAATGATATTGTCGAAGCCAAGCATACCAATGCGTTCAATAAAATGGATGACATTGTAGAATTATACATGCCGCAAATCCAACTCTATGCACATCTCGCAAAGGCAGATGGCACTCACCTCTCAGTAATCTTTGGCAACAGTAAATGGGAGTCAACCTTTGTCCACTACAACAACGAGTATTTCAATTCTATGTGGGCGGTGGTGTCAGATTTCTGGGGTTACGTTCTCAGTGACACGCAACCAAATAATATTGAAGTTCAACCAATATCAACGGATGCCATCCCGCTGGATAAGATGGTCAGGAGAAACGCGAGCAGAGACAATCAATTCATTGACGCAGCAGTTACATACCTCAACGGATATGAACACAATCGCGTCTTCGAGAACGCCAAGAAAGCCCTCAAGCAAATGGTCGGCCCAGAAGAAAGGGAAGTGTACTGTGATCAGCTTGCAGTTCGCAAAGACAAACGAGGTGCACTTAGAATAGTAAAACGATAAGGAGAACAACAATGACACTACAAATATGGAATAAGCTGGCCTCTTCAGACCCCAAGTATCTGAAGAAGGTCAGCTTCGGAAGTCGCAGCTTCACCGCGATCGACCCACAATACCAAGTCATGAAGATGACAGAAGAGTTTGGCCCTGTTGGTCAGGGTTGGGGTTGGCACAATCAAACAGAGATAGTGTCTCTGGCTAACGGAGACAGCGCTGTGTTAGCGCATGTGACTGTTTGGCATGGTAGCCAAGGAAATATGTTTGGCCCCTTCACAGGCTGCCGTAAGTTCTTTGACAACGCCAAGGGTCGATTGGCAGAGGATGCTCCGAAGATGGCTATTACCGATGGCTTAACCAAAGCACTGTCTCACATTGGCTGTGATGCTGATGTGTTTCTTGGTAAGATGGATGGCAATAAGTATGATGCCGACAGCAACAAGAGTAACAATGGCGCGTGGTAAAATATTCTAAATGTAAGTTCAAAGATGGTTTTGTTTGGATGGAGGGCTATGCCTTTCATCCAAGTAAAATTAGAATAAACGATTACAAAAGAAAACTCCTTAATGAATCAGTAGAAAAAGGACAGTCTTGGGTAAGAGTTAATAAAATAGAAGACATCATCTTTGAAAATGACATTGTAAAAAGAATGTTGAAAGGAAAACGTAAGCAAGATGTTGCGTTTGAATTTGACGTAACAATAAACCGTGTGACAAGGATATTTAACAAATGGATAAACGAATCCATAAAACACCATTCATCCTTTTCATACTATTCCAGCAACAGGAGCAGCAATGGCGGGTGGTAAACAAATCAAATTGCAGCTTGCAGAAGTGCAAGTCCTGATTGCTGTTGTAATACACAGCCTTAAATCTGGCTTTGCAAAAAGCAATGAACAAAAAATAGCTCTTGCTAATCTGGGTCTGAAACTCAGAAGCCTAGAAAAACAATTACTGAAAGGAAATAACTCATGACAGAAGAGCATGTATTAAAAGCTCAGAGAGTTAAAGAATTAGTGCCCGATAAAGAATTACCTCATATTATTGAGCTTGCTAAGAAAAGACTAATAGCTCAACAAAAGTTTGTAGCAAGCAAAGAGGTAGTAAATGAAAGAATCAACAGACACTTAGTTGTCTTTGATTTAATGTACAACGGATCGACCTTAAATAGCGCTGGCAAAGTAATCGGCAAGTCCCGAGAAAGAACAAGGCAGCTTGAAGGTAAAATGTGTCTAACAATTATGAAGTGTTATAAAATCTACAAAAGGAGTCAAAGAAATGTCAGAGTATGACGACACAAACAAAGGAGCAGCATTCACGCCGTTCCCAACGCAGCAAATGATTCTTGCTGGCAAGATCAATGTGCAAGGCAAAGAATCCAAAACAGTTTTAGTTAAAGATGCAACCAAAGATGGGCGACCAATCATTGAGGTGTATCAGCGACTGGCAATTATGTTTGAGAATGACAAAGCCAACAACGACAAAGCGCCAGATTACTCTGGACCGATAGATGAAAATCTAAAAGTCGCTGGCTGGCGCAGAAGCAAAGATGGCAAACCATACATGTCGCTATCTGTTTCAGCAAAAGGTCAACCGCAAGCATCCAGTGGCTTGCCAAACGATGACATTCCATTCTAAACTATGAATGTTCTCTGGGAGGATACTGCCCTGTATGTTCGCCTCAAGTCATACAACTCCTCCCTGACTGGCGCAGCTTCGGCTGCGTCCTTTTTTTTGGAGACGCAAAATGAACGAAGAGCAAATGATTCAAGCAATGCTTGCTGATGCAAAGCAAGTAAATAAAAGATACAGAGAAAAGTGGGGTGGCAAACCAGACAGCAAATTCATAGAGCCAAAGCCAAAGGCGACAGCCGCGCCCACACAAGGCGAAGGCTGGCGCAACAGCAGTCTGAGCAAAGAAGAAATAGAAGACATTAAATACTTTCAAAGCAAAGGATGGTGCATAACATCAACCGCTATCTTCTTAGGTCTTAGCGATAGCACTGTAAGAAAGTATCGTGAGGATGCCAGTCGGGACCGACACCCCCAAGAATCTTAATACCACCTACACATCTAAGCGCAAGTTAAATTATTAGCTCGAAGTGCGGGGCGTCGATAAAAGGTCTCCGCCCCTGCCCACGTCTAGTGTCAATGTAATCATTCATTGCAGATTCCATATCACCTTCCCAATAGGCAATGTTTGGAACAGTCCAAGCAGCACCCCACCGCACAGGCACATCAACAGCCCTTGCACCCTCTGCCATTGCATCGGCAATCTCATCATACAAATTTAATTCCCAGCGACCACCATCCACATATGCCATCAGATCAACAGCCAATCCATCCAAGTGCTTTGACTTCATAGTCTGACTTGCACCTTTAGCAACCAATGCCTTCTGTTCTTCGATGGTTCTCAGCCCACAGATTACTGAGAAGTCCTGTTTAGAAACAGAAATAGCATAGCGAACAACAGCCGCCATCCGTTCATCAACACCTTCCAGCTTTTGCTGGCTGCGCTTTCCTAGTTTATAACTCATGGTTTTGCTTTCATATATTTGCTTACTGCTCTATTACCAAACCAGAATGACATAATCGCAGCAAACAAACCAGCCGTTGCATCATCCCAGATCAAGGACAAAGCACGTCCTATCTCATGGCCTGTATCCAATAGCGCCAGCAAAGCAGTCACTTTAATGGCAACGAAAAGAGCAAAAAAACAATAAGTGATAACAGGACGCACACTTCCGCGTAGTGCGTTAATAAAGCCTCCCGCATCAATGCTATCATGTCGGTATAGCCCCTCTGTTTCCTTGATGTCCGCCTCTTTGTCCATGATGCTTAACTTTAATTCAGCACGTTTAGACATAAGGTCCATTTCAAGCTGCGCTCTTTCTAGCTCATGCTTGTGCGCTTGGTTTGCTTTGAAGTATCCCAATACCTCTGGCAAAAAGGATGTGGTAAATCCAAGCAAGCTGCCAAGAAGCGTAATCATTTGCGCTCACTTCCAAGCCAGACAGCAAATGCGCCTGTCATTGCACCTGATACCACACTGATCATTGCAGATTGTTGCGTAGACAAATCATCCAAAGACATACCCCATTCAATAACGCGAATATACATCAAAGTCATAACAGCCATCATGACCCTTGGCATTATCTTCCATTCGAGAATACGTTCCATAGCTATAGTCATTCAGACCTCCATATCTATGATGCTACCCTGTGGTTTTAGCCCAGAGTTAGACGCGCCAAACTTATCATAACTGAGCATTAAATCAAGTTGTTGTCGCTCAAGCGCCTTAGAGAGCTTGTGAGCGCGGCTATGTTCTACCTGCACCTGTTGCTGCGCTTGATGGTTTTCGATGCTCTCACGGCTTCTCTGTGGCTCTATGGCGAAAGGAAGATTACCAACAGGATCAAGCATTAGCCAACCATACAAATCCAACAAGACCAGCAAACAAAACTAAAAACAAAACAATACCAGCAGCCCACTCAATAATAGTTTGCTTGATTTCCATACGACGAAACTCATGCTCTCGCTTTTGCTTTCTAATCTCAGCTTCTATTCTAAGAAACTCTTGCCAATGAGAAGGG